>Ga0076242_108_pt1 | contig 26223 bp, 36 predicted proteins | sample RifGroF1_FD_67708 | JGI IMG/M metagenome (GOLD analysis project Ga0076242, IMG submission 67708) | Parcubacteria bacterium GW2011_GWF1_52_5
GAGAGTTTGAGATTCTCGCGCTCGTACTCCTCGGGGCTCCCCAATCCGTAAATGCAGGAGACGGAGGCAACGATAATCACATCTTTCCGAGTCAGGAGCGCCTGGGTGCTGGCGTGGCGCAGACGGTCAATTTCCTCATTGATAGAGGCGTCCTTCTCAATATAGGTATCGGTAACGGGGAGGTAGGCCTCCGGCTGATAGTAGTCGTAGTAGGAGACAAAGTAGTGCACGGCATTCTCGGGAAAGAACTGCCGATACTCCTGCGCAAGCTGAGCGGCAAGGGTCTTGTTGTGCGCAATGACGAGTGTGGGCTTTTGCAGCGCCGCAATAACATTGGCCATGGTAAATGTCTTCCCTGACCCCGTCACACCCAAGAGCGTCTGGCAGCGCTGGCCATCTTTCAGCCCCTCCACAAGCTTCTCAATCGCCTGCGGCTGATCGCCCGCGGGCTTAAAGGGAGAATGTAAGGTAAACGTGTTCATAATTGCACTGTAACACAAAATCCCGCCCTTTTTGGAAAAAGAGCGAGATGAGGCAAGGGTACAAGAAAGAAGAATCAAGCTGCCTGCGGCAGAGAAACTGAAACTGCTGCGCGAGCGCGGAGATTGTCGTTGCGGTTGCCCGGACCGCACCAGTCGACGCAGACCCCGCGGCTGCGCGAGTACCAGTACACGTTCGGGACATAGCCACCAGAGTCGCGAGAGCCGGAGCAGAGGGTTACCGTAGTAACATCAAGATGAGCATCACTTGCCAGATAGTACGCTAGCTCAAGCAAGAGCCGTTCTAGCACGGTAAGACCTCTGATACCTTTTTGGGCAAGATTGTCTGCAGAGAGATTTTTGTTCTTCTCATCGGCTTCAACGCTTGCTTTACAGCGAACCCAGTAGGAGCCATCCTTGGGATTCCGATCATTGACCATAACTGACTTGCCTAAGTCCTCGGTCTACAGATAGACATCCACGCCGAGGTGGCGCAGAGTTTTTACTACCCTATCAGAGCTAACCCCTTTCAGCACAGGGATATCCCAGTACTCATCCGCAGTCTGTTGAGAAGCAGTGGTTAGAAAACTATCGTACGCTTGGTCCATCCCCAATTCATGGTATGCGCGCGCAAAATCAATCGCAGGAACCCCTTTTGAATTAAATTGTGGTGGCAGAGGGATGAGCGCGGAACGGAGCGCTTCAACAAACGCATTCTGATTCCCAATCCAGCGTTTGCCCGTTTCAAAGGGCATGTCGGAGAGCTTAAGTATTGCCTTGACGCACATTGCGCCGAGCTCAAACTGCACACGAGGCGGTCTCACCCAGCCGAGACCGCTTTTTTCATTTATGCACAACTATGCGGTAATTGCATTGACGCGCTAGCATGCGGTGCTACGCTGGTAATGGATGCCTCGTGCGCAGATTCGGGTGCACCCGGGCCCGCAGTTGCCGCGAGCCGTGCTTGTGCCCCACTCGGCACTGCATAGGCTCCCCTGTTAAGCCACCCGTATGGTAGCGCACGCTCCGAGGCGGTTCTGGCACAACAAGCAGAACCGCCTTTTATTTTTTGTACCTTGTGAGGAACTTATTTTTATACTCGCTCAAGGTACCATCAAGGATTGCTGCGCGGAGTTCCTCGGTGAGGTGGATGATAAAGCGCAGGTTGTGAATCGTGGCAAGCGTGCCTGCGAGCATCTCATGCGCACGGAAGAGGTGCGCGAGGTAGGATTTTGTAAAATTATTACAGGTATAACAATCGCAGTCCTGCTGTATGGGAAAAAAATCCTTGCGGTAGCGAGCATTGCCTATATTCATCTTCCCCTCCCTCGTGTAGAGCGAGCCGTTCCTGGCATTCCTCGTTGGCGTCACACAGTCAAAGAGGTCGCACCCCTGCTCCACCGCAAGCACAATATCCTCCGGCTCGCCGATGCCAAGGAGGTGCCGCGGCTTATCCTCCGGCAAGAGTGTGTTCACCCAGCCAACTGCGGTGTGCACATCATCCTTAGTAAAGGAACCCCCGATGCCAAAACCGTCGCCAATGACCCGCGCACTCTCTTCACGCAATTCCTGCACTCTCCCTCCCTGCACGATGCCAAAAAGTAATTGCGCATTGTCCAACATCCGATGTTGGACAAGTGAGCGTGTTGCCCAGCGGTGCGTCCGCGCAAGCGCCTCTCTCTGATACGAGTCACTGGCGTGCGGAGAGGTGCACTCGTCAAAGGCAAATATGATGTCCGCACCGATATCGTGCTGGATCTGGATTGAGCGCTCGGGAGTGAAGAGGTGCTCGCTCCCGTCCAAGTGCGACTTAAAGGTCACCCCATCTTCGGTAATCACAGCAAGAGCAGGTTCTGCATCTGACTGGAGTCTGACTTCAGTCATTTCCCGTGCGATCTTGCTCACCCCTTTTTTATACGCGGCGCCGAGAGAGAAGGCCTGAAAGCCACCTGAATCCGTCATGGTCGGGCCATCCCAATGCATAAACTTTCCCAAACCCCCTGCCGCCTTCACGACTCCCTCCCCCGGCTCAAAGTAGAGGTGGTAGGTATTGCCCAAGACCATCTGCGCCCCAAGCTCGGTGAGCATCTCAGGTGTCAGCGACTTGACCGTTGCTTTGGTCGCCACCGCTACAAATGCGGGAGTTTTGATATTCCCATGCGGGGTCTTTAGAATTCCCGCGCGAGCGAGTGAATTAGAGTCTCTCTTTTCTACAGTGAAGTGCATATCTGGCACTGTACAGCAATCTGTAGTATACTAAAAGTAGACCAGTCCCAAAAGAAAGGATGCAGTGTATGACGTGATAGGGAGTGTCCTGTGCAGGTTCCCAAAGCCTCCAGAGGCAAGATAGCTCAATCAAAGTTGGCAATTGGGACCTTTCTAAAAAATTAGGAAAAGCACACAACGACGCCAGTGCACGGGACCGGGGGAGAGCGCGTACCTCTCCCCTTTTACCTTTTCTGCGAGAGCGCGAGCGCGCCGTAGAGCCCGCCGAGGTCCCCGAGTGAGGCATGCAGGAGCGGCGGCACCGAGCCGTAGACGGTGAGAATTTTTTTAAGTTCAGTTTCTACGGCGGGCAAATGGATGCCGATCTCATTCATCATGCTCCCCCCCACTATCACGCAGTCGGGAGACCAGTGGACAATGCAGTTGTTGAGGCCGATCGCGAGGTAATGCGCAAGCTCGCTCCATACTTTCGCATCGCTGATGTCGCGCGGGTGCATGCCGTATTTACGCTCCACTGCCGCGCCTGAAATGAGTTCCTCCAATGTATGCGTGCCATCTATAATTTCTGCGCCAAGTTCAAAACCGATGGCGCTTTCGTCAATGGCGCCACCGCTTATTTTTGCACCGCCGACGCCGGTAGAGATTGTAAGGTAGGCCACGATCTCATAACTCTTCCCCGCACCGTAGCGCGCCTCGCCCAAGCCCACTACTGCCGCGTCATTCTCTATTACCGCAGGGGCACCAAAGCCAGCTTCAAGCTTTCCGCGGATTGGGTAATTTTCCCAGAGCGGGAGTGTGCGGTGTCTGCGCATGACGCCTCCCACGTGGTCGTAGGCGCGAACGCCCGCGTAGACCCCTTCAATCTCGGCATCTCCCGCAATCTCGCGTCCTGTAGCAACAAGGAGACGGATGGCCTCATCACCCGTCTCGGGAGTATGTATAATGCGTGACGTACCAAGAGCATCTCCCCCCTCCTTGGGCACACCAATGCGCATCTTAGTCCCGCCAATGTCTATAAGTATCTGCATAAGTCAGCGGGACAGGTAGCCCCGTGTTTCAGTCTTATACACTTCTACATCGGGTTGGTCAAAGGCATTAACACCAAGGAGTTTGCCGAGGTACATCACCATGAACATGCGCCACATGAGGAACTGCCCCACCGAGCGCTCTTTCACATCGGGGAGCACCGCATCCACAAAAGGGAGTTTGCGCTCTCCGTACGTATCGCGCACGCCAGCCAGTATAGCGTGGCCAATTTCCGAGACACTCTTGCCGCTAATGCCGAGACCGAGATGCTCGGCGATCTCCGTGCGCGAGAGGCGGATGACCGGCTCGTCATTCACCGAAACAAAAGTGGTAAAAAAATCTTTCGGCCCGCCAAGAAAAAGTTGCGCCATTGAGTGCAAGTCTTGCGGGCCAACGGCAATTATCGGCAGGAGCCCCTTACCCTCCTTGCCGAGACTCTCGGAGAGGAGCTGACGGTACCAGCTCCCCACTCCTGCGAGCGCCGCGTCAAAAAGGAAGAGCGCCTGGCTACGCGCGCCGCGCTCCATATGGTAGTGGAGCATGGCCGCCTCGGCGAGCGCCGGATTCTCTTCCGGGTCAGGGTCAAGACAGCGCGCGCGCATGGCGCGCGCGCCCTCCAAAAGCGGGAAGACGTCTATGCCCGCGGCGGAGAGCGGCAGAAGATGCGCGAGTGAGAAAATTGAAAAGCGCCCGCCGACGAGCCGCGCCGTCTCGCGCACAGAAATGCCGCGCAAGCGCACTTGTTCCATCAAGGGTGATGCGGCATCGGTGATAAACATAAAACGTTCCCCCGCATGCGCGCCAAAGCGTCCGTGGAGATATGCAAAGAGCGCCTCATACGTTGTGAGGGTCTCGGTGGTAGTCCCCGATTTGGTGGAAACAAAGACCAGCACTTCGTCCGGTGTGCGCACAGCGCGGTCAAACACGGAAAAGAGCGTAGCAAGCGTAGCGGATGAAAGGCCGTCCAATACGACCAGCTTTGGTGAGCGCGGCGTGAGCGTATCCGCCCACGAGTAGCGGGCCGCGTACACCGCATAGGCGCCAAGCGCTGAACCGCCAGAGCCAATAAGAATTACATACAAAAGCTTCCCTGTCTTAAAGCGAGAGGAAAGGGATTTAACCGTTTCCTCTATTTCCGCGTCAAAGGGCAGGCGGATGGAGGACTCGGGAAAATCATACTCTTCCGATTCGGCAACTGTGGAAAGGAAGCTGCGATACGGGGCAAGCATCTCTGCGCGGCGCGCAACTTCTTCTGCCGAGACGAGAGCCCTATCGCGATGTGCAAGGATGACCTGCTTCATACTGTTTTTTCTTCCACCTCATGGCCGCCAAACTCGCTCCGGAGCGCCAAGAGGATCTTGCCGCCATAGCTCGGGGACTCCTGCGAGCGATTGCAGGTAAGCACCTCGTGCCCCTCCTCAAGGAGTTTAAGTGTCATCGCGTAGCCCATCTTGCCCAGTCCGATGTATCCGATTTTCATAGTATTATTCTAGCACGCTTAAAAATTGTTGAGCTGGTCGCGGGCCTTGCAGATTCCGAGCGTCTCTAATCTGTCTAGATAGCTCACGATTGCGTGAACAAATGCCGCGTGGCTCCAGACCAGGGGCGAGGCGCTAAGCGGCACCCCCGTGAAGGGATGCACCTGCTCGGGCAGGGCGCCGCTCCGGTCCGCGCGCGATACTACCCAAGAGAAGATTGAGCGGGCGCGGTCTAGGTCGCGGTCGTTCTCTGCCGCGACAATGAGATACTCGGCAAGCCAGAGTGTGGTGACAATCCACGGATTACCGGGGAGTCCCGCATTGCTCCGATAGTATTGGTCGCCCTGGTAACGCGCGATGCCGCCAATAGAGGTCTTTACCGTAAGATCCTCTTCGGTTTTTTTCATGGCGCGGATGAGACGCAGGTCGTCAATGGGGAGCACACCGAAGGCAAAGATGCCAAGGGCGCTTGAAGCATCCACCGTCTTATCGCCGAGTGATTTGCAAAAATATCCTCCCGTCTCATCGTAGAGATGGGCGAGAATTGCTTCTTTAATCTGGCGAGCAGTCTCCGTAAAGCGCGTTTGGCTCTTGGTTTTTCCCAGAAGCTCGGCGAAGTGCGACGCCGCGGAGAGAGCCCCGTAGACGCTCGCCGCCGTGAAGGTGTGAGTGCCGAAATTCTCCTCCCAGAGGTCGTTGCTGGGAAGTGGCAGTCCAGTCTTCTCGTCTCGATACGAGACCATGAAGTCAGCCGCGCGGCGGATGAGCGAGTTGTAGAGAAGCTCAATAAACTCTAAATCCTTGGTTAATTCGTAGTGTCTCCACAGTGCAATAATGGTGAGCGCCGTCTCATCTTCTTGTATGGGGAGCCGCGGCTCGTGCGTTATCTTGTCTACCCAACCATGCCAAGAGCTGCCAAGAGAGCGGTCCGGACTGTACTTGTGTAGGAAGTAGCCCTCCTCGCCGATGACCGCGTTTGAAAATTCAAAGAAACGCTGGCAGACGGTAAAGTCGCCCGCGCGGTCAAGCGCCATGCTGGAGAAGGCCCCGTCGCGGTGCCACATATAGCAGTAATTATCCTTCCCGCCCTGTTGCATCATACTGGAATCGCTGGAGGCAATGATGGCGCCGCCGTGGTCGGTATGCGCACGGATGATGAAGAGGGATTTTTTGAATAAAGCCACCACTTCCGGCGTGAGGCCGTGAAAATTAAAATTCTGCCGGTTTATCCACGCACGCCAGTAATCCTCCGTGGTCTTGATCATGTGCGCGGGACTCTTTTCCTCTACCATCGTGTTGAGGCGCTTGACGTAGTCGTGAGTCTTGCCCACCGCCACCCAATAATAGACCGTCTTCTCCTCTCCCGGGCCAAAGTCGCCGGAGAGTCCGATGACAGAATCCGCCAAGCCGTGTTCAATCGGGTTTTTGGCAAGCGTGCCGTCCTCGGCATCTTTATGCGTCCCTTCCTTGCCCTCCGAGTCAAAGACGCCGGTTGAGTAGTCGTCAAAACCGCGCCCCTCCAGTTTGGCATTAATGAGGAATACGCGGCGGCCGCGGTAGTGGATAATCGCATGCGCGGCTGGGTCATAGTAGGCGGTGTGGGCGCGGTGCGACTCGGTAATCTCAAATTGGTGCGCGAAAAAAATTTTAATGGGCCGGCTCACGCCCTGCAGGTTCTTGACGGTAACCTTGCGAATAAAGATGTTATGCTCATTATAAACGAGGTCATTCGCGGCGAGCGAGACGCCAAGGTCGCGATTTTCGGCGCGGATATCACTGGAGAGTGACTCCTCCTTACTCCCCACCGAGACCCTCCACGACGGGTCAGAGAGCCATGCGAGCTTGCCCGTCCCGCCCACGGCGGGATTAGGACTGAATACGCCTACGCGGTGCACAAAGTGCCCGCCAACGTGGTTTTCCAATCCGACGTGCGGGTAGTAAAAGTCGCGCACTTGCCCGAAATGGTCAATTCCAACAAGAATACTCCCGTTGCCCAACGTGAGCGCTCGTGCCATAGAGAAATAATACCACGCGCATGCGGAAAATTTCGGTGGATAAAGAAAAGACCCCACACATTGTGCGTAGGGTCTATAGGGAGCATACAGGAACCTCCTTTTAATTTTAAGAGTTAGCTTGTTTCAGCCGCTGCTTGACGAAAGCTTCGATTTTTTTGAGGCCAGGGTACTTATAACCCTTCTCGTCCTTAACGAATGGCACTATTGTCCGTTTGCTCACCTCTGGTTGGCAGTGGTATGATTTTTTTTCAAGCAAAGATATGGCTCAATGATGGAAGTGAGACTTCCATCAAATGGAGAAAGAAAGAGAAAAAGCCTCATCCCACGGATGAGGCTGGAACTTGAGGCCGCCGCACGGCCGCTGGGCGCACTTCGGCGGGTCGTTTTCGGTTTGATTATAGAAAGGTCCCGAAAGAGAACCGTGAACGAGAGGAGCTCCCAAGGAGACCGCGCGGCGGCCATTGCGCACTATTCAATTGCAGGGTTAGCTTGCTGTAAGCGTTTTTGGACGAAGTGGTTGATCCCTTCAATCCCAAAGTGCTTGTATCCCGTCTCGTCTCTGACGAATGGAGTGGGTACTCTTTCTTTTACTCCCGGGGGCAGAATGTGGACATTTACGTCGACTCCTTTGAGTTTAGCTAGTAACTCTTGGGCAATCTCCGTATTCTCCTGATCGTCTGGAATAATAGCAAGGTCAATCGACATTACAGGATTCCTCCCTTTAACGAGCTTTCTAAGGCAATGCTAGCAAAAAACAGCCAAAAAGTAAATGCGTTTCAAAATCATACCAAAAAAGCACGATCGTAGAAAAGTGGTATGATTTTTTTTCAAGCAAAATATAGTTACAAATAATTACTTAGCTGCTAATCGTAACTTCAAATCCTCTAATACATTCATGTAGGAGATGAAGGCGTCATAGGGAGACTCGTAGGGATTGAAATACTTGTGCACGTCGCCGTCGTTCCACCACTTGGTGCACATATAGTAAAAATGGTCCGAGGTTGTGAGCCGCCGCCAGTCCTCCACAAGGCGGCGATTGCCGCTCCCCTTCACCTCGCCCTCCAGCGCATAGAGTTTGCTGATGGCATCGTGCTGAATCTCGTTAGAGAGCCAGGCCGAGAGGTCGCGCTCGGTATCCGCCCATGAGACGTAGTGCGGGATATCCAGCTCCGCCACCGGCGCGTAGCGCTCTGCCGCCTCGGAGACGGTCACAAAGTCGTTGTCGGGATGCTTGAGGATTTCCCGCGGGAGCGATTCCATGAATTTGAAGATGCCCGTGTCTTCCCACTGGTGCTCGCCGAAGGTCTCGTAATCCATAAAGAGATTCACCACATTGCCGTTGCCGTTAATCGCATTTACCCACTGCGCAAACTTGGGCGCCGTGAGGGGGAACTCCTTCCAGCTACGCTCGCCAAAACGGAAGGCAATATCGTCGGAGAGTTTGTAGTTTTTGAGGAGGAGCTTAATCCCCCCTGCCCCCTTGGGCGTATAGAGAAAGTTGGGACTGCGCCAGCCAAGCACATGGTCAGCGCCCTCGGCTAAGACAGCGCTGTAGCCAAGCTCGGCTACCGCCTGTGCCAAATCGTTATTAAAGATGAGCTCGGTGTTCCTAAAAACCTTCGGCGTCACGCCAAAGAGCGAGCGCACCTTATCGCGATGGAGTTTTACCTGCTCGGCAAATTCCTCGCGCGAGTAGAGAAAGGAGAGTGAATGATAGTAGGTCTCAGAAAGGAGTTCCGCGCGCCCGGTATCTACGAGACGCTGGAAAGAGTCCAGCACGTCGGGGCCAAAGCTCTCCATCTGCTCCATGAGCACTCCCGAGAGTGAGTAGCTAATGCGAAACTCCGGGTGTGTGGTGAGCAGAGAGAGCATCACCTCGTTGGCGGGCAGGTATGACTTCTCGGCGACCTTGCGGAAAATTTTTTCATTGTTGAGATTGGTCTTGGAGTGGTCGTCAAAGTAGCGCCCGCCGTGGCCAATATCAAAAATCCTGAAGCGTTTGACGCGCCAGGGCTGATGTACTTGAAAGTAAAAGCAAACTGAAGCCATTATGCGAAACGGGGCACGAGCGACTGGTAAATCCCCAGCACCTTCTGCGCGGCCTTTGACCAGGTAACGGCGCCCACTTCCCTGCCACCGTTGCTGCGCAGGGTATTTTTGAGTGATTCATTCTTGAGAAGGCCTACAATCTTATTTGCCATCTCATCCGTGTCCCAAAAGTCACTCTTGAGTGCATGTGAGAGCACCTCCGAGACTCCCGACTGTTTAGAAATAAGCACCGGCGCGCCATTGACAAGCGCCTCCAGCGGCACGATGCCGAAGGGTTCCGAGACTGAGGGCATAACCACTACATCCGCCGCCTGGTAGACGCGGTCACGCTCTTCATCCCAGAGCGCTCCCACAAAAAAGACTTTATCAGAAATGCCCAGTGCAACTGTCTCACACAGCATCTGCGGCAACATATCACCAATGCCGGAGACAATAAAAACTGCATCGGGATAATACTCAAGCACCCTCTTGGCAGTACGCACAAAATAGTCCGGACCCTTCTGCAACGTAATGCGGCCGTGGAAGAGCACAATCTTTTTTCCGTTCCGTTTGAGCGCGTCAAGGTCCGAAGGGAGCGGCCTGAAGTCAGTCCTCTCAATCCCATTGTGCACAACTTCTACTTTTTCTGGCGCTATCCCGTACTTCTCTATGACAATTTGTTTGGTCAACTGCGAGACGGTAATCACGCGGTCGGCTTCCTGCATGCCGCGTCTCTCAATCTCATAGACGCGCGGATTGACGTTCGTACCGCCACTCCTATCAAACTCCGTCGCGTGCACGTGCACTACCAGAGGCTTCCCGCTCACCCGCTTGGCCTCTAGCCCTGCAAGGAAGGAGAGCCAGTCATGCGCGTGAATTACATCAAAGCGCGAGCGCCACGCAATCTCGGCAGCTTTGGCTGCATAGAGAAGCACCTCCTCAAACAAGGAGCCACCATAGATACTGCCTCCTACGGCATAATAGGAGGAGAGATAGCTCCCTTCAGTAACGTAAGGGTAGAGGAGTGAATTTACTCCGGTTACCGCAATATCCGGCACGTCGGCAAAGCTAAAATCCATAAAGCTTACGTCCGGAGCCATGCGCTTGGGGAGCACAAAACGCATCCGCACTCCCTTATTGGCAAGCGCGCGGGTCAATCCAAAACATGCTACTCCCAAACCGCCGCTGGATCTAGGAGGGAATTCCCAGCCGAACATCAGCACAGTAAGTGCCATGACTGTATTATACAGGCATAGCGTCAAAAACGCGGTGGAAAACCGCTATAATTCGCTCACATCACGCCGAGAAAATAGGTTGACCGTCCACGCGACGGCTACAGCGAGCTTTTTTTGCCATGAAAGCATCTTAAAAAGGTAGACAGTGCGCCAGAGCCACCAGATGTGGGGTCCTTTTACAAAAATCCCATAGATGTTGCCTACCGCCGCCCACCTGCCGAGTGAAATAAGGAATCCCGTCGGCCGCCAGGTAAACACACGCTGTTTGGTCCCTACGATAGCCGCGGCAATGTTGTGCGCGGCTACTTTGGCCTCCTTGCTCGCCGACTGGGCAAGGTCGGGGACGCGCACTCCGTGCGCGTCTGTCACCGCCGCAAGGTCTCCCAGCGCAAAAACATTCTCGTAGCCGCGCACACGCAGGAGCGCATCCACGGGGATGCGCCCATCAGCCTCCAGTATCGAGGGAGGCTGGAGCTTCAGGACGCGCGGCTTGACCCCCGCGGCCCAAATAACGATCCGCGCCGCAATGCGATCTCCGCTCTTTAATAAAACGCCGTCTCCGCTCACCTCGGCAACGGTCATACTCGCGCGAACGTTCACTCCTTTCCTCATGAGCACGTCGCGCGCGTAATTGCTTACCCGTTCTGGTTCATAACCAAGAATTCGTTCGCCGCGTTCCAGGAGAATCACACTGGGCTCCGCACGCTCCCCGGCGCCATAGGTGGGCAAGAGTGTGCGGTTGAGAAATTCTGCAAGCTCTCCGGCAAGTTCAACGCCCGTTGGCCCTCCTCCTACCACCACGACAGTGCCGAGTGAGGAACGCTCTTGCTCCGGCGCATAGACGGCATGTTCAAAGTTTGCGAGAATTTGATTTTTAATCCGCGCGGCATCCGCAAGCGTCTTAATCGAGTAGGCATGCTCGCTCGCGCCGGGCGTGTTGTAAAAATTTGTCTCCGAGCCAAGCGCAAGCACAAGGTAGTCATACGGGAGCTCTCCCTCGCTGGTTTCCACCTTGGCCGTAGTGAGTGATATCCGTTTTACCCTCGCTTTGCAAAAATCGCTGCGGGAAAGGTCAAGCATCGTACGGATCGGCTCTATAATGACCTCCGGCATGAGCCCGCCCGTGGCCACCTCGTGCAGGAGAGGGGTAAAGAGCAGGTAATTTTTCTCGCTTACCAGCGTGATGCGCACATCAGGAACGCGCGCCAGCAAGCGGCGCAGATGTTTGTAGGTATAGAGGCCTGCAAAGCCTCCGCCAAGGATGACGATGCGCTTATGCATGCCTTGATAGTAGCACGTTACTTGCTGATCTGCTTCCAAAGCCAGACAATCAGGAATATCCCGACGATAAGCCAAACAATACCCATAAGCGGCATGAGGAGTGACCCCAAGCCGACACCACTGTAGCCAAATCCCATCATAAAATTATGTTAATTGACAGTAATACGACCTCATTCCAGTGTAGCAGATTTCCTATATACTCCTCAATCGTAATGAATTTAACACAACACTGATACTGCTAAAGGCCATCGCCGCGGCGGCAAAAATTGGATTGAGCAGGATTCCAAAGAATGGGTAGAGGACTCCGGCGGCAACGGGGATAAAGGCGATGTTGTAGAAAAATGCCCAGAAAAGATTTTGTTTTATTATTCTCATAGTACGCTGTGAAATTTTTATTACTTCGGGAATGAGCATCAAATCTCCTCTCATCAATGTAATGTTGGCTGATTCCATGGCGATGTCCGTACCCTCGCCCATAGCGATACCGATGTTAGCTTGGGTGAGCGCAGGCGCGTCGTTGATGCCATCGCCGATCATTGCCACAATTTTCCCTTGCTCCTGAATCTCGCGCACCTTTTCAGATTTTCTGTCGGGCAATACCTCGCTCATTACATTATCTATATCTGCTTGAGCCGCAATGGCGCGGGCAGTGCGGTCATTGTCTCCGGTAAGCATCCACACGTCTATATTGTTCTTTTTGAGGGTCCGCACCGCTTCAACTGATTCCTTTTTCAGCACATCGGCAACCGCAAGCGCGCCCTTAATCTTTTTGTCGCTGGCGAGAATCATTACCGTCTTACCCTCATTTTCAAGCTTACTGATGGCAACTTCGTACAGAGAACTATCAAGGCCGATATCCGCCATGAGGGCTCTATTGCCCAGATATGCCTCAATCCTTTGGGATTGAATCTGCAAAAATCCCCGCACGCCCTTCCCGGAGATAGCGTTAAAATCCTCTACTGTATATAATTCTGTTTTTTCTTTTACTGCCTTGTTTATAATGGCCTGCGCCAGAGGATGTTCCGACCGCTGTTCCAGTGAAGCGGCAAGGGAAAGTATTTCTGCCTGGCGATTGTCGTTGAACATAATAATATCCGTCAACTGCGGCTTCCCTTGAGTAAGAGTGCCCGTCTTATCTAAAACCACCGTGTTTATTTTATTGGCAATTTCAAGCGAAGCGGCGTCTTTTATCAGAATCCCCTTATGCGCCGCACTGCCGGAAGAGACCATGATAGCCATAGGCGTGGCAAGGCCGAGAGCGCAGGGGCACGCGATAATCAATACGGCAATAAAGTTTATAAGCGCAAAGGTAAAAGCGGGGACGGGTCCGAGAAAGAGCCACACAATAAAAGTCAAAAAAGCGACGATAAATACCGCGGGGACGAAGTAAGAAGACACGAGATCAGCCAGTCGCTGGATCGGGGCCTTTGAACCCTGCGCTTCTTCCACCATTTTGATAATCTGCGAAAGCACGGTGTCTTTGCCAACCTTAGTCGCACGGAACGTGAAGGTTCCGAATTTATTTATGGTGCTGCCGATGACTGCGCTGCCAACCTTTTTATGAACCGGCATTGATTCTCCGGTGATCATTGATTCATCAATTTCTGATTCTCCCTCGCTTATGCTGCCGTCAACGGGGATTCTTTCTCCAGGCCGGACAATTATCGCATCACCGACGATGACGTCGGCAATCGGTATTCCAATTTCTTTTCCATCCCTTAGCACTTGTGCGGTTTTGGGTTGCAAGCCAATGAGTTTTTTTATTGCTTCTGAAGCCCTCCCCTTCATCAACACCTCAAAATATTTCCCCAAGAGAATGAGGGTGATAATAATCGCTGAAGTGTCGAAGTAGAGGGCCGGCTGCATCTCCTCTCTAGTGAAGAAAACGGGAAACACGGTGACTGCCGCACTGTAAAAATAGGCGGCTAGTGTGCCAATGGCAATCAGAGTGTTCATATCGGCAGTGCGATATTTTATGAGAAGTTTCAGCCCGCTGTAAAATTGAGAGCCGATCCAGAACTGCACCGGGGCGGTTAAGAGCAACAGAGTCCAGTTATTATTAAAAATCTGTGGCATAAAAGAGAACCATTCCGGGAAACTGCCTAAAAAGATGAAAGCTGAAAGAATACCGCCAACCACCAGCTTTCTCTTCATGATTTTTATTTGCTTTTCCTGATTTTTATTTGCTTTTCCCGTTCAACTTTTTCCTTATCCAAAATTTCTTCCGCTTCGCCCTCTTCTTTAATCGGCGTGTAGCCGACGTCAGCAATAACTTTGAAAATGGCGTCACTGGTCGTCAAAGATGAATCAAAAACCACCGTTGCCCGACGGTTTGAAAAATCAACATCGATATTTTTTATGCCCGGCAATTTTTTAAGAGCGCCCTCAACAACCATTGCGCAATGCGGAGAATCCATGCCGACAACCTTCATTGAAATTGTCCTGGTGCGATTATCGGCAACGACTTCCTTCTCCTTCGCACCGATCTCAAGGTGGTAGCCAACTGATTCAACGATCTTTGCAAGATCTGCCTCGGAAATGATGCTTTCTTCAAACTCTATCAACGCCGACTCTGAAGCAACATTGACCGAGGCTGAATGCACACCCGCCGTCGTGCCGAGCACGTGTTCAATTGTTGCAACACAACTGGCGCAATGCATCCCGCGAATTTTGTATGTTTCTTTTTTCATTTTATTTTTTTATTCTCAATGGCACTACTTGTAATTTCTACATTGCAGCTCTTGTGTTCTTTGCACCACGCTTCGCATTTTTCCGCCTGATCCTTGTCTTTATAATGCAAACCGCACTCCGGGCATTGATAAAATTTTTTGTTGCTTTCATTATTATTATCGTGTAGCTGATTCATAAGTGTATAGTTACTTCATTAATTTAATTCTCCTCCAAATTAACCAAATATACTGCATATTATTTATCTAATTGCCATGTAAAAGTTCTGATTGTATCGGCTATTCCAGTAATTTTTAACTCTATTGATTTTGGAGCAGACGTTAGTCGGCTGAATGAGAGCACCCCTTCTCTGTGGTGCCCGCCAGCCAATGTTCCAAAGAAAATTGATTTTGTAAGATTACTGCTATTCATAATCCTACACTTATTATTTGATTAAGCTTGAGTTGTGCATCCAGACCATGTAGGAGCCAAAGAAAACCGCGAACACCGCTATAGCAAGCGCTCCCCAGAGTATGCTTGTGCTGTTGCCCCACACAAAGCCGGGCAAGGTCTCAAAAAGCGTGTGGTGCAGTTCAATCCCCCTCTGGGTGCGCCAGGGCAGATATCCGCCGATAAGGCAGAGTGTATAGATGACTTCTGCGCCGAGTATGCACTTCCAGACGTACGATGTGAGTGAGAGTCTTTCCATAGTATTTATCTATGAGAGCTAATAATCCATCTGATAATCTTTTTCTCTTACACACTGCATCCGCCGCCGCTTCCCCCCTCCAGCGGGGCTACGTGCGTGAGAATCTGCTGGTAGCCGGAGCCGCTTGAGTATTCCGCGCCGAGAAGTTTTTTAGGGTCGGCGTCCTCCCATTTTACACCCTGCGCGGCAAGATAGCGCGCAATGGTAAGGTAGGTATCGGGGAACCAGTACGCATTAACGACAAGCGCTGTTTTATACATATCCTCCTCGCTCACCCCTTGACTCGCCATGAGCTCAAGGAGTCCCAGCATTGCCATGCCATGATTGCAGTCGGGAAAGTGAGTGGAATTATTACAACAGGGGCGGTAGATACCTTTGCTTACGCGTTCAACAAGTTCCTGATGTTCTCTCGAGAGCATTATGAAGGGGTGCGCGCTGTAGTGATCCATCGCGTCTCCCTTGGCAAGCGTCCATCCGCCGGTGGAAGCAAAGTTACCCGCTCCTCCATACTCCGGATTAGTCATCTCGCCTTTCTCCAGTATAGTGTTCTTGTTCCCCAATCCTAGCGCCCAAAAAAGGTTGAGAAAGAAGGGCGCGTTCTCTGGCGTTATGCGCAGTCTCTGTACACTCTCTTCTTCGAGAAGTACGCGCTCCTTCTCGCTAAGGCCGCCGCGGCCCTTGTATAGGGCATCAAACTTCTGCCGGTCAATGACCCCTGTGGCCAGCAATTGCGCTCCGAGGTCACCCCACGAAACAGGCAATTCCACACCCTCCGGCGGGAGGATAGTCTCTTCTGCCACCGCGGCTGGCTCGGACTTTACTACAGGTCCAGAGACATAGAGCCACGTTCCCGCAAGAATGAACGCAGCAAGAACGATGCTCGCAGGGAGTAATGGGTTATTTTTCATCGCAGCAATCAACTAATTTATTCATAATAGTTTCAAGCGTCCATGGTTTACCTCCTTCTGCCGCTTTAAGTCCGGATACGTCAACAAGTTTAAGTCGCAGAGCCCAAAAGAGCGTGTAGAGCTTATACGCGCGGTCAAACATCGCCTGCGCATCCGCGCTTTTATTACCGCTCTGAAGCTTGGCGCCCACTTCAATCAGCCGCATGGTGGCTGCGAGGAGATGTTTGGCAATGCACCACGTTTCGCCCTCGTTTGCATCCATCATGCGAGCGAGTAGTTCTCGTCGCACGGTGCGTGCTTCATGTAAGAGAGTAAAATACTCTGGCTTCTTGGTTTTTTCTGCGGTGAAAAAGAAGTGCTCTTCCAAGCTCAAGAGATTCATAATGGCAATGCTCAAGTCCTCTTCACTTGAGAGGTCAATGTCGCCGGAGCGCTTCAGTTGTTCAACTTTTTCAAGCACTGCGTCAAACTGTTGTTTAGTGATAGTAGTCATGGTGTATTAGAGGAGAAAGATGCTAAGACCCAGAATAATCATGGCAATACCGCCCCATAGTCTCATGTGCTTTGTCTCCGACTGCTTCCATGCTCTTACCTTTTCCACAAGCGTAGCATCACTTGCAATAAGGAGCACGATGACGAGGGGGATGATGAAAACAGCGTTATAGAGAATGAGATAGCCCACGCCAGTGAGGTAGGTCGTATTGTCATGCAAGAGCCCAAGCACCATGAGATAGGGTCCGCCGGTACAAGGGAACTCACAGAGACCTACGAGCGCACCCAAAACAAATGCGGTAGGGATGGACGCCTTCTCCATCAGCTCCGCCATCTTTTTGTGTGCCGCGTGGGGGATGCGGGGCTTAAGCGGAAATGAGGGGAAGAATTCGCTGATAAGATTGATGGCACCAAGAACAATCAAGAGACCTGCGCCGAGCTTTGCCATGAAGTGCGGCGTGTTAAAAAGGTGGAGCGCCTGTAAGATACCTAGCCCGATAAGGAAGTACACTGCAAGGATGCCTATGACGTAGGCCCCTCCGATTTTAAGGATGCCGAGGCGCGCCTTCCCTATGGAGAGGAGAAAGGCCACGGTCAAGAGAAGGATGCCGAAGGCGCAGGGGTTGATGCTGTCAATCAGCGCCGCAACGAGCACCAGCGGGAGGAGCCAACTACCCTCATTGCTGATGCTCCAGAGTGCGCCGGTGCCGATGTTCCCCATTCTGAAGAAGAGTACTGCGGCGACAAGCAGTGCACCAGCCATGATAAGTGCGGTTAATTTTTTACTCATAGTGTAGACTATGGGGTCACTTGCGCGCTGAATGAGAGTTCCACCGGGTCTCCGGCATCATTCTCTATGGTAACGACTCGCTCTATCCGCCCGACTCCGGCCGGGCCATGTGCCGCCGGGTCAAAGACGATATCAACCGTCGCCGCCTCACTCGGTCCGATTTGCTGGTTAATGGATGGTACAGCGCCGTGCCCGGGCATACCAAAAGGTCCAAACTGTTTAAGTTCTCCCGAACTGCTTGCAGCGCCTCCCAGACGCAGTAGTGCGGTAGTGCACATGCACGACGTATAGATTTTTTTAATAGTAAGCGCGCCGGTGCCGGTATTGCGCAGGGTAAAGATGCGGGATACGGTGCCAGCTGCCATGGAGATACTGCCAAAATTGTAAGAGCTCTCACCTTCTACGCGCAGTGTCCCGCCAGAGGCGCGGGGAGACGGAGCAGCGTTTTGCGCACTCGGACGCGCAACCCAAATAATGCCGCCAAGTGCGATAAGTGTGATAACGATGCCGATAATTACTTTGTTCATATGTGTGATGATTTATTGTGCAACTAAAAATCCCTTTATAAGGGATTGGACAGCAGCGAACAGGCAAAAATACACCTGTTTACATCGCTGCCCTAGGGAGAGAAGCTGGACTATTTTCGTGAAGCGCGAGCCAATGGATAAATCCACATTGAGGCACATAAACCACAGAATCTTTCAGATATCGAGCATAGGCCACCCGAGGATGTAAAAGCGTACTTAAGTCCCTATTTACTCGCACAGCAACACCCGCCACAACTGCGGCAAGAAGCGCAAAGAGGGCGCCCACTGTAGCCAGTGAAAAATTCTTGAATGCGCCAATGTGAAAAGAAGCGTAGTCAAGAGGATTTGCCTGTCTGGGGCAGTCTGTGCCCTGCGCGAGCGCTATTGCGCAGTTACCGTCGTGGTCCTGCATGCCTGCGTGCACACTTAAAGCCCCCAGCGCGGCAATGCCGATAAGACTTGCAATAAGCAGTACTGACAGCGCTGATTTCATAACAAGCCTAGTATAGCACAAAATGCTAGAATAGCGTATATGCTCCGCAAGGTATGTAAATATGTGCTCATCCCTCTTGCTGTGTTGGCGCTTGCGTATGCGGCAATGCTTCAGATCGGAGAGCCTTCAAATAATAGAGAATGGAATATCGACCAAGCGGTGCTCCCATCTGCGGAGATTAAGGGAGACATAGTCACCGTCTATAACATACGCAACTTCGTCTACGCATCAACAACAAGCTACACGCCTCGCTATTACGACAAAAAGTTTGACCTGCGGCAACTATCGCGGGTGTGGTATGTGGTGGAGCCCTTTTCAGGCGTCCCCGGCTCGGCGCACACTTTTTTGAGTTTTGAATTCGAAGGAAATCAATTCCTTGCCATCTCGGTAGAAATCAGAAAAGAAAAAGGCGAGCGCTTCAGCGCGCTCAAGGGATTCTTCAATCGCTACGAACTCATGTATGTGATTGCCGACGAGCGCGATGTGATTAAACTGCGCTCAAATTACCGCAAAGACCTCGTCTACCTCTACCCGGGCAAGGCAACACAGGATAAGGCGCGCGAGCTCCTGGTGAGCATGCTCAAGCGCGCTAATACCTTGAAAGAGGAGCCGGAATTTTATAACACGCTCTTCAACACCTGCACCACCAACATTGTCCGGCACATCAACAACATTGCGCCCGGGCGCGTCCCCTCCTTCAGCCTGCAGGTCTTCTTCCCCAAGAACTCGGACCGGCTCGCGTACACCCTCGGGCTCATTGACACCGAACTGCCGTTTGAACAAGCGCGCGAGCGCTACCTCATTAACATCCGCGCAGAAAAGTACGTAGATGACCCTAACTTCTCAATAAAAATCCGCGGGGTAGATTAATTATCATCCACTTATAATAATACTCATAAACTCCAGTTTGTAAGGATATTTTAAATATGTTGAAATAATTTTAAGAAATTGACAGCCGTTTTCCCATAGGGAGAGAGGGAATGCTCAACAAACTTACCACGATATCTTTTGTTAATCAGTCCTGCCTGCTGGAGTCGCCTTGTGTGCTCGCCAAGTGTTTTTTCGTTCGCTTTAATGGCTTCAATAATTTCATCAAGTGTTACTCCTTCGTGCGCGGAGATGTACAGCAAAATTTCAATGCGGTAGTGATTTGCTATTCCCTTCAAATGCCGCTCCATCTGCCGCGCGGTTTTTGCTTTTCCCATACTCACAGTATAAAACCATACCCTTACATACTCAAGTTTATAAGGATGATGTTACTATCTCTCATACATACAATCTGTACCAAGTCCCCTGATTTCAGTGCTACCAAGTTATTGAACCTATAACCCTTTTTTATTCCATGGTGCGCCTTGTAGGGATTGAACCTACGGCCTTTCGCGTGTGAAGCGAACGCTCTACCACTGAGCTAAAGGCGCGCTAAAGACCCACTGTGAGAAGCCCGCCCTCTACAAGGCGCCCGACGGCGATGCCCACCACGATAGCGAGCCCTCCAATAATAAGCATCTCAAAGGCATTGCGCAACAGGCGAGTCTTGAAGATGGCAGCGCTCACCAACCCGAGCACAAAGAGGGCGAGGAGAGCAAACGCGATGGAGAGTATCACTGCCGTATGATTTTCATAATAAAGATAAGGGGCGAGGGGGATGAACCCCGCCCCGAGGTAGGAGATGAACATCAACACACCGGCGATAGCCGAGTGCAGGATGGGCACATCGCGGCGAGCAAGGTACTTCTCGGCCTGGTGCTCGGAGAGGAGACTCCCCACTCCCATAGAGAAGGCCTCAACAAAGATGAGAATGGATCCGGAGAGCAGGATGGTATTGCGGCTTGCCCCCGCAAGCGCCACTCCCGAGAGGAGCCCCACAGTTGAAACAAGACTGTCTTCCACGCCAAAGACAAATGTCCGCACATAGAGGGCAAAGGTTTCCTTCTTTGACGCCATACTGCAATAAGTCTATCATGCGAGCATGCAAAGGACGAAACTCGTTCTCAAAAAAACGCTCGGGGTCCTGCTCCTTATCCTCGGGCTCATTGCGCTCGTTACGCCACTCACTCCCGGCGCGTGGCTCGGTATTGTGGGTTTAGAGCTCCTCGGATGGCGGGTGGTGCTCCAAGATAAGATCAGCGCCCGCTGGCCTAAGCACGCGGAGCGCATTAAAAAAATTTTCGGCGGCTCCTAGTCCTTTTTCTCCAAGTCCAGACAGACTGAATTGATGCAATAGCGCTTGCCCGCCTTGCCGTCGGGCAGATCGTTGAATACATGCCCGAGATGCGCGCCGCAGTTCTTGCAGCGTATCTCGGTACGCTGCATTCCCTCACTACTATCATCACGTAACTCTATCTGTTCTAGATTCACTGGATCGGTAAAGCTAGGCCAGCCGGTGCCGGAATCAAATTTTGTTTCGGATGAGAAAAGCTCCGCGCCGCAGACGGCGCAATGGTACATGCCTTTTGCCTTCTCATGCAGATACTTGCCGCTCCCGGGCGTCTCCGTTCCTCCCTCCCGCGCCACGCGTCGCAGGTCTGGCGACAGTTCTTCGTCCTTTTTCATTTTTGTATCTTATCAGCAAATGCGCTTTTAATCTTTTCCAGCTTCGGTTCAATGATGAGCTGGCAATAGGGCGCGTTCTTATGTGTTGCAAAGTAGTCATGGTGGTAGTCCTCCGCCGGGTAAAATTTCACCAGCGGCTCAACCGCTGTCACAATTTTCCTCCCTTGATACTTGGCGCCTGATACCTGGCACTTTTCTATATATTTCTCTACTTCTTTGCGCTCTGCATCATCGTGGTAAAAAATTACCGAGCGGTACTGTGATCCCACATCATTGTCCTGCCGGTTGAGTGTTGTAGGGTCGTGAGAGGCAAAAAATACGTCAAGAAGTTCGCGGTAAGTCGTTATGCTTGGGTCGTAGCTAATCTCTACCGATTCCACATAATTCGTCTCCCTTGTACTCACTTCTTCATAACTAGGGGCTTCTTTAGCATCTTTTGAATTACTTGTCGCATAGCCGGGCATTACCGCACTCACCCCCTTAAGCATTGTAAACACTGCCTCCGTGCACCAAAAACATCCCCCGCCAAAAACTGCTTTCTCTTCTACGGCCATTTTTTGCCGTCAACGTAGAGTTGTGTGGGAATGGCTTTGCCGCGCTCGTCCACCTTCACGCGCATGCCTGCGTCTTTATTCCAAAAGCTAACATTGTTCCCCGCCCCCTCGGGGATGTAGTACTGCTCAATATCGTAGGAGACTCTAAATTCTTTTTGAGTAATGGGTATGAACCGCGTAGAAGTTGCGAGCTCTTGTCGGGGAGCATATGGGTCTATACCTCCCGAAACCACACGGCCCTTGATAAAAATAAGACCGTTGTTAACAGGTGGCATTGTAAGACTTGCATAATCAACGTGCCAATACGGACTCCCCTCTCGCAACACCACATAGAGCTCATCTCCATTGCGGACAGAAGTATTGCTGTCGGATCTGATCTGGTAGTAGCTAATCCGCGAAATCTCGTACTGGAAGCTCACATAGTCGCCGCGGAGCGGGTCGCGTGGGTCAACAGGCTGGATGCGCAAAAAGACTTCGGTGCCGCCCTCCACCACCGAGAGGTTGAGGATAATGAGCCCGAGGATGACGATGACCTGCAGGGCAAAGGCGAGAATAAATTTTGTGCTCTTGGGTATCATGGCTGTGGCGCTTGCGCGCGCATGCGCGCAAGCATGCGGCGGCGGCCGCGTTCCATCCCCCAACCGAGCAGGAAGAGCAGGAGCCCCGCCCCGATAAAGAAGACGCTCTTGTTGAGAAAGCTAAAGAACCAGTCAAAGTATTTGGTAAAGATGAAGATGAAGAGCCCCAAGGCGCCAAGGTTAATGAGCCAAGTGGCGCGCCGCGCGTAACCCATAAAGACGATGCCCACGAGCTCGGCAAGGAGTGCAATGTTAAAGATGCTCGCCCAGATGATGCCCGTACTGGTAAGCTCGCGCGAAAAGCCATAGGAGTCACCTTTGACAAGCGTCTGCGCGGGGAGGAAGGCGATGCTCCCAATGAGCGCTGCAACAATCAGCACTCCTGCCAGCTCGCCGGGGAAGATGAGCTTCTTCATTACCGCCATCGCAAGCGCGGCGACAATGGCAATTGCAAACACAAGAAGAGAGAGGAGTACCTGCGGGACCTGGGTAATTGGCGCACCGTCGGTGAGCTCTTCCAAACCTTCGAGTCCCAAGCCGGTAGAGAAGATGAAAAGGATGACCGTTGCGGACACGAGACCAAACACAAGGTAAGTAAGCGCAAAGCGCTTGGCACGCGGGTTCCACTCATGCAGGCGCCCCAAGGTATAGAAAAGTGTTGCAATGAGACCGATGCCGGCAACAACGGATGCAGGAGCAACGTTAATTTTCTCACCCCAGAGATCTGCCTGCGTGGTCCACCACATGCTGATGCTCACCAGACCGCCCGCAAGGAGATACACATTTTTTAACGTATAAGCGCCCGCGAGAGCGGCGAGGGATGAGATGAGGAGTATCGTCTGCCACTGTAGCAGGTAATTCATCTCCTGATTGAGGCGCAGGAGCGTAATGCCGAGAAAGAGAAAGGAGAGGAGGAAGAGCGCTTGGCTCACTGCATCCTCGCGGGAATTGGCTACCATTAGGTGCCACTCACTGGGAACGCCCGCCGCGCTCTTGCCTTTGAAAAACCCGAGCACAAGACGCAGGAGAAAGAAGAGCAGGAGGAGCGGAATCGCGACTGCGATGATAATGAGAAAGGGGATGTAGTCAAGCGCAAACATAGTATTAGTAGAATTTTTTCTGTTCTTCCGGCATCCTCCGACGAATGAGCCACCCGACTGTAAAGGTAAGCGCCACGGCAAGGATGAGAAGTGCGAGGGACATCGGGATGGCGCCCGGACTACCTGCTGACCAGAAGCGCTCAACCATGATGAGCGGATGTCCAACAAGCGCCGCGGCACCAATGGGCATGGCAAGGTAGTAAAGGAGATAAGAATCAACGGCGACAGCCATAATGAGAGTGCCGAGCATCCAGAGGATAAAGCCATCCGGCCATTCTACTGCAACATTAAAAAGCTGGGCGACGAGGAAGATGCCTCCACCATAGGCGATGGAGCCGAGAAAGATGAGCGCCTCGCCCGAGCGGATGTAGCCGAGGAACTCTTTGAGGTACCAGCCAATCCCGTACGAGAGCGTCATGGCGGCAAGAATGAGGCCAACTTTCCCGGCGCGGCTGATTTCGTTCCAGTTTGCCGCAATGAAAGAGAAGACGCCCGCCGCAATGAGGAGCACGCCAATGCCCACGATTACCCGCACCGCCCATTGATGCGTGTCGCGCTTGGCCGCCTCCTGCGTGGGCCCCGTAAATCCTGATTCAATGTCGGCAAGACTCACTCCCTCCGCAAGGAGCGTTTGATATATCTCCTCTTTGCGCCTCCCTTCTGCAAGGAGGCCCCTGATGCGCTCGGTAATGTGAGCGTCTTCCATGTATATAATAGTATATTTCTACACTTTCTTCTTGTCAAGTCGATCAATGCCGATAATCCTAATGCCGTAGTAGACCACAAGCGCAATGACCACAAAGTCAATAATTACTACAATGAGGTCGCCGTAGAGAATGGTCGCCGAGCCTATGGAGAGCGAGGCGCTCTTGAGGTCTCCCGCCGCACCGAGCACGAGGCCGAGCAACGGGTTGACAATGTCGCTCACCAGCGCCGAGACGACCTTAGACACCGCGCCGCCTAGGATAAAGCCACCGCCAGTCCCACCACTCCCTGCTCGCGGATAAAATCAATAAATCCTTTCATGAGATATAGTATAGCAATTTGGTGGTCTATTCTTGAAATAGTTCGGACGCATTTCGCAGCCGCAGGCGGAGAGGAAGGCCCCTCGCGAATTTCTGAAATCGCGGCTCCGCCGCGCCGATAACAATTTCAAGTTTTTCTTTGGCGGCAAATAATAATGAACTCGGGTAACGAATACAATCAAATGATAAATCATTTAAAAACAAATGAAAAGAAAAAACCCGCTAGGTCCGAAGACGTAGCGGGGAGCAGTGGGTCTGCTCAGTCCTTGTTAAAACTAGGAGATGCTGATTTCGTCAGCTACGGCGTCGGGAACCGGAGTCTCTGGGGTTTGAGGCATCTCCTGCTCCGTGTCCCAGCTTTCCATCGGAGTGATCTTGCCGGCCCTGATTCTCCGGTACAGCTCAAGCATGTTCTCCATGCTCTTGCCGCGGATTCTCAGGCCGTAGCTCACAGCTTCGCCGCTGCGGTCGAGTTCTGCCTCAGCATCATCGTGCTTGTAGATGCCAATGGCACGCTCTGGACGACGCGGAATCCGATCGTAGAACGAGATCTCGTCCACGAGGTCTCTCACGATGGGAGGGATCGGATCAGTCAGCTCGTGAAGGTAAAAATACCACCGTCCCTTGTCTCGGGAAACTTGGAGACCCGGGAGATAGTATTCGTTCCACTGCTGTTCGTCCTTCGACTTCCGCTCCTTGGTCTGAAACTCTTCGAGCTGTTCCACACCATCCTTCAGATACACGTTGATCGACATGGCTACTTCTCCTTCTCTTGTGTCGCTTGGTTTACCGCAGGATTACTCATCTCTACGGGCCATCAGCGACGGATTCAAGGTACCGTTACCAGAACCATTCTGATAACAACTCAAATATAGCATATGTGCATAAGAAAGTCAATAGCGACAAAAAAAACCAGCATTTCTGCTGTTTTTATGGCCTAAATCTTATGAATTTTATGATTAAAAATTTTCCTTTCCCAAAATTAAAATGCAGCTCGAGCCGATATTTTTACAGGTTCTTTGGCAGTTTTTATCGGCGCGGCGGAGCCGCGATTTCGGAATTTTGCGGTGGGCTTTCCTCGCCGCCTGCGGCGGCGAAATGCGTCCGAACTATTTCAAGAATAGACCACATTTTAGAAAAGCGCAAGGATTTGGAAGCCGCCTCGCTTCGCTCGGCGGCCAAATCGTAAGGTTTTCTGGGCGAAAAAATCAGTTGGCGATTCTGCATTTTGGGAAAAGAAAATTTTTAATCAAAACCAAGTTGTAGAAAATCAAGTGAGGACGAAGAACGTCAAGTTTTAAGTATTGAGGCACAATTGACGGAGCTTCGGGAATTCGCCAAGCAACAAAATCTGTTTGTGGTGAAAGAATTTTATGAGTCCAAAACCGCGAAAGAACCGGGTCGCGAAGTATTTAACGAAATGCTTGGCGAAATTGAAAAAGGTGTTGCCTCGGGAATTTTAGCGTGGAATCCAGACCGTTTAGCGAGAAACTCGATTGATGGTGGCAAGGTCATATATTTTGTGGATACGCTAAAAATTGTTGCGCTAAAATTCCCGACATTTTGGTTCGAAGCGACACCGCAGGGTTTATTTATGCTCCAAATTGCTTTTGGCCAAAGTAAATATTATGTGGACACCCTGCGCGAGAATGTAACGCGCGGAATGAGGCAAAAAGTACGAAACGGTGTGTGGCCAAGCGGAGCACCACTCGGCTAATTCGCGGAGATTGTAATTTCCGGTGGCATAAAGCTCAAAAATCTTTTTAACTTTGTGAGCTTTTTCTCGATCAACATCAATGCCTCTTGTTTTCGGATTATTGAGATAGCCGAGTGGTGCAAACGAGTAAATCTCAAAAGCAATTTGGGCAACGATATTTCGATCGGAAAAGTCCATGAGCTTTTACAAAATGTTTTCTACCTCGGTCTTATGAAATACAAAGGTGAAATCCACGAAGCAACTCACGAGCCGCTAATTTCAAAGAAACTTTTTGATAGGGTGCAGGAAATTATGCGAGAGAAAGGAAAACCGCAAAAAGTTAAAAGCTGATTTTGGCAAGAT
>Ga0076242_116_pt1 | contig 18354 bp, 19 predicted proteins | sample RifGroF1_FD_67708 | JGI IMG/M metagenome (GOLD analysis project Ga0076242, IMG submission 67708) | Parcubacteria bacterium GW2011_GWF1_52_5
ATCACGAATATCATTTGTGTCTTTTTTGAATGATAAACCCCATACTGCAAATATCTTCCCAGAAAAATCCTTCCCATATCTTTTTTCTAGAGAATAAATAATTTCTTTTTTTTGTTTCTCATTTTGTTCCAATATTGCTTGAAGTACTGCACTATCCTCATTTGCATTTCCTTTTTCTCTGGATGTATTATATAATTGAGAGACATCTTTGCGAAAACAAGAACCCCCAAAACCAATACCAGGATGGACAAATCTTCCAATACGCTCATCTGCAAGGATTGCTGGAGCCATATCCCTCCAATTTGCCCCGGATTTTTTTGCTATATTTGCAAAGACATTTGTAAGAACCACTTGAGATGCAAGGTAGGTATTGCATGCATATTTTGTCAACTCTTCTTCATATTTCTTGATTTTGTCTATATTAATCTTATTCAAATAATCTATTGCAGAAGAAAAAGCCACAACATCTGCTATGTTTGGGGTTCCGCCTTCAAATTTTTCATGATCTTCCTTAAATTTTAATGTTTCTTTTGTAACATCCAGAACAGTTCCCCCTCCTGAAATAAACGGGGTTAAACATTTCAAAAAATCTTTTGTGGCTTGTTGTCGTTATTGTAGTAATCGGCGGTTTCTTGCTTTGGCAAAAACAAGAGCCGAAAGAACTTACGACAGTAAGGTTAGGACTCCAAACCGCACCAGCGATCGGTTTGGTAAAAGTTGCTGTTGATAAAAACTTTTTCGAGGAAGAAGGTATAAAAGTTGAAGTTAAAGAATTTACTAGTGGTAAATTAGCCTTGCAAGCTCTCATTGGCGGCTCTTTGGACTTGGTGACACCAGCAGAATTTCCAGTAACACTCGCAACTCTAAACAGCGAAAAACTTTCAATACTAACGGAGGTGAACGAAACCGCCGGTGGTTTTCCAATGATTTTGAGAAAAGAAGGAGATACATTTGACGCACAAACGTATTTCTCAAAAAAGAGGAAAATCGCCACTTCCGTCGGTGGAGGCCCGGAATTTTTCACAGTTGATTTTTTCAAGAAGTACAACATCAAACCATCACAATATGAAATTGTGAGTATGCAACCGCAAGATATGCCGATTGCGCTCGCAAATGGGAGTGTGGATGGAATCGCAATATATGAGCCATTTGCCCATTTTGCGATCCAGCAAACAGGGGCGGACAAAGTTTTTAGTATCAAGAGCGACGATTTGTATTCTGAGATTATCATTCTCGTTGGAAAAACCGACTGGATTTCCCAAAACGAGAAAACTGCTGAAAAGTTTTTGCGAGCATTGAAAAAATCTGAATCATTTATCAAGAGCAATCCCGAAGAAGCGATAAACATTGTTTCTTCGTTCACAAAATTAGACAAAGAAACTTTGCGAAGCATTTGGCCTACTTTTACATTGCGACTTGGCTTGGACAACAAATTAGTACCGACTATGGAAAAAGAAGCGCAGTGGGCGAAAGATACTGGAAAGGTGCCAAAAGAAACCGCCACGTCAAATTTCCGCGGATTTATTTTTGAAGCACCGCTCAAAAAAGTTGCGCCCTCTGCCGTCGAACTATGATTACCTATGAAAAGATTTTTATGGTTTACCTTACCCATTGTTCTCACTCTCGTACTATGGGAAATAATCTCTCGTAGCGGTTTTGTTAGTCCTGCACTTTTTCCGCCACCGTCAAAAGTTGCCGTTGCGCTTTGGGGAATGATAACGGCGGGAACTTTGTTTTCAGATCTCCGCGCCAGTTTATGGCGGATAGTCGCCGGGCTGTTTGTGGGTTCTGCTGTCGGCATATTTATCGGTCTACTCACTGGACGGATGAAATCTTTTGCTAATGCGCTCTCTCCGATTATCCAAATCTTACGTCCTCTACCGCCGGTAGCGATTATTCCGCTTGTTATTGTGTGGTTCGGTATAGACGACGGCGCGAAGATTTTCTCAATCGCTTTTGCTGTTTTCTTTCCGGTTTGGATAAATACACATATCGGCGCGCGACAAATACCACAAGCGTTTTTATGGGGCGCGAAATTACTCACAGCTTCGTCCATGAAAATCTTTCGTGAAGTAATATTTCCAGCCGCCTTGCCATTCATTATTGCAGGTGTCCGCACAGGAATCGCTATCGCGTTTATTATGGTTTTCGTTTCAGAATTAGCCGGAGCGTCAAGCGGCTTGGGATACCGCATATCTATTACACATTTGGCGTATCGCATTGACGAAATGATAGCCGCGCTTATTATGCTTGGCGCGTTGGGCGCAATAGCTGACCAACTGTTTGTGTTCGGCACTCGAAAACTTTTTCCGTGGATTAAATTTTCTTCAAAATGAGCCATATTGCTGTAAAAAATTTAGCGGTTCATTACGATGGCTATTGCGCCCTCAAAGACATTGAATTTGAAGCGGGCAAGGGCGAATTTGTCGCTATCGTCGGAAAGTCCGGTAGCGGCAAGACAACTTTTCTCCATGCACTCGCTCACTTCATTCCATTTTCCGGCGAAATCGCCGTACCCAAAAATGTGGGTATGGTTTTCCAGCACTACGCCGTCTTTCCGTGGTTCACCGCTTCGGAAAATATCGGTTTTGGTTTGGGAGATAAAAGCGGAAATGAGCGAGTGCAAATTGTCCGTGAACATTTGAAACTTGCGGAGCTTGAGGACAAGAAAGACAAATATCCTGCCGAACTTTCCGGCGGACAGGTTCAGCGAATCGCCATTGCCCGCTCGCTTGCCCACAATCCCGAAGTGTTGCTCATGGACGAGCCATACGGCGCACTCGACGCATACACGCGCGATAAAATGCAGCAGTGGCTTTTGGATGTGTGGGCAACCCACAAAAAAACCGTCGTATATGTAACACACGACATTGAGGAAGCGGTTTTCTTGGCGGATCGTGTTTTGGTTTTGAATCATCATAAATTTACAAAAGAGTTTATGGTGCCGTTTGCCAGACCACGGCACGAAGAGGTAAAATTTACTCCAGAGTTTAGTCGGTTGCGAAAAGAAATTTTTGAATCCATAAACTCTTTTGAGGGTTAGGCCTCGACGAATCCCTTTCAGAAAAATTCCGTTTTAAAGCGAGGGCGTGGCGGAATTCCTCCCCCCAACCCCCTCCTTCCGCCGCGCCCGAGCGAAGCGGTCAGAAACTCTGCTCAAAATGTGTTCGCGCTAGGTTCAGAATATCCCATTGCTTCGTTCTCACTGCGTTCAAGCTACGCAGTGCACGCACAAAAAATTAACCCCCATCCGCGGCGGCGGATGGGGGTGGCGGGAGAAATTCTCTACCATTCTTCTTCAGCATCTAATGATCGGTGAATACTATCTGCCGGGTAGGAGACAAAGTTATCGCGGCACACTCGGCAAGACCCATCCTCATTTTTGCAGATGCAGCCTAGTTGTTCCAATGTATCCAGATGGGCCTGCTGATATGCAAAGTAGGGTAAACTATAACCCCTTCTCTTTACCAGAGCGCCAGCATCTTCATTGATATCATCCAGTGTGAACTGTGTAATATCAAGGTTTGAGAGAATAACCATCTCAAACAAGTTACGAGCCTCTTCCTCATATGTTTGGACTGCTTTCTTCACCATGGTCCTTCTCCTTCTTCAAAGATCAATCGTGTATTCAACGTTAAACTACATGTGCCTATTTGTCAAATGAGCTATTCGTTGCTAAATTATAGGCATGTTTCAGGAATTTTTTCTCAAATCAATGCTCAAACGGCAGGGGATGCCGGAGGAGCAGGTTGACGCAATGCTTGGAATAGTGGCCAAGAACCCTGCGCTCTTCCAAACCATCGCGGCAGAGGTGAAAGAGAAAATGGACGCCGGAGCGGAGCAGTCGCGCGCCATGATGGAGGTTCTGCGAGCGCACGAGGAAGAACTGCGAATTCTCAAAGAGGGCCATTGATTTAAAGTTTATCTTAAGATAGACTTGAAGCATGGCTAAAAACCAAAAAATTATCGGGCTTAAAGAACTGCGGGAAAATACTGAAAATTACATTTCCGCAGTTGGCAAAGGGAAGTCATTTATCGTTGTACGCCGTTCCAAACCGATATTTAAGGTTGTGCCGGTGGATGAATGGGGTGACGAGGGAATATGGGAGACGATCATTGATTTTACAAGAATCCGTAAAGGTGGAGTACCCCTTGATGAGCTGATCACAAAGCTCTAACTTGATGGTATGGATAGACTTTCGAAGGCTTTGGATAAAATGCCGGATAGAGACCGACAGAGGATTAAAGTTACATTGATCCGCTTGAGTCAAGGAGAGATGAAAGGACTTGATATTAGAAAGTTGAAAGGTGTTGAAAATCTCTTCCGATTGCGCGTTGGCGCTTACCGAATAATTTTTGAATATCAACCCGGCACGTCGCCACGAGCGCTTAGCATAAGTAGCCGCAACGATAACACCTATAATTTTTAGCAATTACTATGTCATTAAGCATTGGTATTGTCGGGCTCCCAAATGTGGGCAAGAGCACGCTCTTTAATGCGTTGACACAAAAGCGCGTTCCTGCCGAGAACTACCCCTTCTGCACCATTGACCCTTCCGTGGGTGTGGTAGCGGTACCTGACCCCCGTGTTGACACGCTTGCAGACTTCTCTCACTCGGCAAAGCGCATCCCCGCGGCAATAGAGTTTGTAGATATTGCAGGATTAGTGAAGGGGGCCTCGGAGGGAGAGGGGCTCGGCAATAAATTTCTCTCCCACATTAGGGAGGTGGATGCGATTGCCGAGGTAGTGCGCGTCTTTAATGACCCCGATGTGATACATGTGAGCAATAAGCCCGACCCGCGCGCAGATGTGGAGACCATCAATTTGGAGCTTATTCTTGCCGATATGCAGACGGTGGAAAAACGCCTCGACTCTGTAGCGCGCGAGCTTAAGCGCGGCGAGAAGAGCGCCATGGTAGAGCACGCAGCACTTGAAAAGATGCGTGCGGCGCTGGAGGCGGGAAAGCTCGCGCGCGAGGCGGCGCTCAATGATACTGAAATGCTGCACATCAAAAGTCTCCAGCTCCTCACCATGAAGCCCATCCTCTACGTGTTTAACCATAAGGCGGGAGCCGCGGATGCCGACATGAGCGCGCTCCTGCAATTTTTTTCTGCAACAGGCGCAAACGTTGTGCATGTGGACGCGCGCATTGAGTCCGAACTTTCTGAACTTGCTCCCGAGGAGAAGGGGAGCTTTCGCGCGGAGCTTGGTGTGAAAGACGACGGGATCAACGACCTCATCATCGAGAGCTACCGGATGCTCGGACTGATTACCTTCTTCACCACTGGTTCTGATGAGACCCGCGGCTGGACTATAAAAACAGGGAGTACCGCGCCCGAGGCGGGCGCGGCCATTCATATGGACTTTAAGGAAAAGTTCATCCGTGCCGAGGTGATCTTTTGGGAGAACCTGCTCACAGCGGGGTCCTATGCACATGCGCGCGAGCGCGGCCTCTTGCGCACCGAGGGCAAGGACTATATCGTCAAGGACGGCGACGTGATTGAATTTAAGATATAATTGTTGCATAATGAGGATTATTGGATAAGATTCTCATGTATGAACACAACAATAATTCTCAAATGGGCGTTGGTTGCAGGCATTGTCGTCGTCCTCAACTTTTTTTTCAATTACTCAATCTTTCTCGTCTATAAGGCGCCACAGCGGGAAAAGTTCTGCCCGCAGGAACAGGTGAACATCATGCCAACCACACAAGAGGAGTGTGTTGCCAAGGGCGGCTCGTGGAACGTGGGAGGCGAAGTCCCCGCAAAACCCGTACCCACAGCAGCACAGCTTGAGCGTGCCACCTGGTGCGATGTTACTTTTACCTGCCAAAAAGAATTCAACGAGGCGCAGAAGCTCTACAACCGCAATGTGTTTGTCTCGCTCGTGGTACTCGGCGCAATCTCGCTGATTGTGAGCTTCTTTATCTCGCACCTTACCGCTGTCTCCCTCGGCCTCTCCCTCGGCGGCGTGCTCTCGCTCATTGTGGGCCCCGTGCGCTATTGGAACGATATGGACGATTATTTGCGCGTGATTGTGCTTGGCATTGCGCTTGTTGCGCTCATCTGGCTCGGGGTAAAAAAAATTAAGGAATAGACTCTTGAATGGAAAAGTACGACCACAAAAAGATAGAGCAAAAGTGGCGAGAGCGTTGGGAGCAGGCGAATATCTACAAGACGGATGAGGGGCAAGGTCAGGATAAAAGGAAGTGTTACGTGCTGGACATGTTCCCGTACCCCTCTGGCGACGGGCTTCATGTGGGGCATCCCAAGGGCTACATTGCCACTGACATCTACTCACGCTTCAAAAAGATGAATGGGTTTTCCGTGCTCCACCCTATGGGCTGGGACGCTTTCGGCCTGCCGGCCGAGAACTACGCCATCAAAAACAAGGTGCACCCGCGCGTGGCGGTCTCAAAAAATATCGCGCGCTTCAAGGAGCAGTTGGGGAGACTTGGCTTTAACTATGATTGGAGCCGTGAGATCAACACTACCGATCCCGCCTATTACAAATGGACGCAGTGGATATTCCTCAAGCTCTTGGAAAAGGGGCTTGCCTACGAGAGCCACGAGCCCATCAACTGGTGCCCCTCCTGCCAGACGGGACTTGCTAATGAGGACTTGGAGAACGGGCGTTGTGAGCGTTGCGGGAGCGCGGTGGAAAAGCGCCCCATGCGCCAGTGGATGCTCAAGATTACCGACTACGCCGAGCGGCTCCTTAAAGATCTTGATGAGCTTGAGTGGCCGGAGAGTATCAAAGAAAGTCAGCGGAATTGGATCGGTAGAAGCACTGGATCAGAAATCAAATTTCTAATCAAGCACTTCTCGCGGAATAACGCGGAATTGACGCAGAAAATCGCGGAAGAAAGTCAGCGTAATAAGATCAATGTATTTACCACTCGTCCAGACACGCTCTTTGGAGTGACTTTTATGGCGATCTCTCCAGAGCTTGCACAAAAATGGTTGAATGTGAGCTGGCTGCCAAGTGAAGAGGTAAAAAAATATATTGGAGATACTCTTACAACTCGCGCAACGCAGAGCGTTAAAGACAATCCGGAAAAGACGGGCATCTTTAGCGGCGTGTATGCAACAAACCCTGCAAACCAAGAAGACATCCCTGTGTGGGTGGTCAACTATGTGCTTGGTGATGTGGGTACCGGCGCTATTATGGCCGTCCCCGCGCATGACGAACGCGACTACGAGTTTGCCAAAAAATTTAAACTCCCAATTGTTGAAGTAATACAAGGCGGGGATGTGAGCAAGGGAGCGTATATAGGAGAAGGAGTCCTTATTAATTCCAGCCAATTTGACAAACTTCCAAGCGAGAAGGCAAAGAAAAAGATTACCGAGTTTGTGGGAGGAGAAATGGCCACCACCTACCGCCTCAAAGATTGGGTGTTTTCGCGCCAGCGCTACTGGGGTGAGCCGATACCAGTGATTCATTGTGATAGATGCAACGTTGTTCCCGTTCCTGAAAAAGATTTACCTGTCATGCTTCCCGAGGTGGAGCGCTACGAGCCTACGGGGACAGGGGAGTCGCCGCTTGCGGCAATCTCTGAATGGGTCAATACCACCTGTCCCACATGCGGCGGTCCCGCTAAGCGTGAGACCAACACCATGCCCCAGTGGGCCGGCTCATCATGGTATTACATCGCGTATTGCATAAGCGAAAGTCTCAATCCGTCGGCTGGCGGACAAGTTTCAATTCCAATTTCGGGACAAATCTCAAAACCAGAATTCAGAAATAACATTACACGCTGGTTGCCCGTAGACATGTATGTGGGCGGCACCGAGCATGCAACGCGCCACCTCATCTATGCGCGCTTTTGGCACAAGTTCCTCTTTGATATTGGCGTGGTCTCCACTCCAGAACCTTTTGCGCGACTTAAGAATCAGGGGCTCATTATGGGCGAGGACGGGCGCAAGATGGGCAAACGCTATGGCAATGTTATTAATCCCGACGACGTAGTGGAGAAATTCGGCGCCGATACGCTCCGGGTTTATGAGATGTTCATGGGGCCCTTTGAGGAGGGGCAGGCATGGAGCGCCGACAACATGGTCGGCTCACGCCGCTTTTTAGAGAAAGTATGGCGCATTGCTGAAAGAATGAAGGAAGGGAGACTCGCCGCGGCGAGTCTCACTTCCGGAGCAGATGTTCTGCGCATGCTTCATCAGACAATTAAAAAAGTCACTGACGATATTGAGAATTTTAAATTCAATACAGCCATTTCGCAGATGATGATTGCCGCAAGCGCTATGGAAACGAGCGGCATCTCCCGTGACGATTTCAAATACTTTCTCATCATCTTCTCTCCCTTTGCCCCGCACCTCGCGCAGGAACTCTGGGAAAATTTGGGTGAGCACGGCTTTATCTACAAATCTGCGTGGCCGCAGGCCGACGAGACGCTCGCTATGAAGACAGTCATCCGTGTTGCCATTCAAATCAACGGCAAGGTCCGGGATGAGATGGAGGTGTCGGCGGGAATTACGGAGGCCGAGATCATTCCCCTTGCGCTTGCGCGGGAAAAAGTTAAGCTGTGGATAAGTGGCAAGACCACCCCGAAAGTTCTTTATGTCAAGGGGTCATTGGTCAGTATTGTCGTGACTTGACCGACATTTAAAGAAGTGGTACATTATTACTATGAAAGCAAAAGAGACTGGCAAAAAGAGCGCGGCAAAAGCATTGGTCGTGAACCCGAAGGATACGGTCAAGGCGCTCCTGACTGCGCTTCCCGCCCGTGCCCAGGATGTGATTAGGCAGCGTTACGGCCTCGGCAAGTCGTCCGAGCGGGCAACGCTTGAGGCCATCGGAGACGTGTATGGCATTACCCGCGAGCGCGTCCGCCAGATAGAGAATTTTGCGCTCAAGACGATACGCAAGTCTCCGGCCTACACGGCGGCACAGTACGCCTTTGATGGATTGGAAGAGGCGCTGGTGAATTACGGCGGGTTTTGGCCCACCTCTCGGCAGATAAGGGAGTTCAGAACGCGGCGCATTTCCTCCTCGTGCTCGGGGATCGCTTTGAAAAACTGCGCGAGGATGACGAATTCCACCATCGTTGGACGGTGGACAAGAAGCTTGGCGACAAAGTCCACACCGCTCTGCGCAAGCTCTGCTCCGGTGTAAAAGAGGCCGACCTCATCAAGGAGGAAATCCTCATTTCGCAATTCCTCAAAGATGTCAAAGACATTGTCCGCGATTCTGACAATCCCGAACTTGCCCGGCGCTGGCTGGAGCTCTCCAAACAACTTTCAAAAAATCCGCTGGGCGAGTGGGGCCTTTCTAAATCTCCCAACGTGAAGCTGCGCGGAATGCGCGACTACGCATACTTGGTTATCCGCAACAACGAGGAGCCGATGCACTTTAGCAAGGTGACGGAAAAAATTCGCGAGCTCTTCAGCAAACGCGCGCATACGGCAACTTGCCACAATGAGCTGATTAAGGACGACCGCTTCATCCTCGTGGGTCGCGGACTCTATGCTTTGCGCGAATGGGGCTACCGCGAGGGGATAGTACGCGACATCATTGAGGAGATTCTCAAACAGCGCGGGCCACTCATGCGCGAGGATATTGTCAGTGGTGTGCTCAAGGAGCGCATGGTGAAGCACAATACCATTATTGTTAATCTGCAGAATTCGCACTTTTTCAAGCGGCTCACTGATGGCCGTTACGCGCTCGTATAGTATACTGGAGAGATGGAGGCATACTTCTTTTTCAATCTTAACCGTTTTTTTATACTGGTACTGCCCTACGCGTGGTACTGGTTTCCACCGGCGCTTGCGCTTATTCTCTGGCACAGCTACCGCTACTACACGTTGCAAAAATATCTGGCGGAAACCAAATGGATAACGCTGGAGATCAAAATTCCCCGCGAGGTGACCAAATCGCCGCAGGCAATGGAGCTTGCGCTCGCGGCATTCCATCAGACGCGCGACCTGACCTGGTACCAGCGCACCTTTACCGGCTATGTGCGCCCGTGGTTCTCTCTCGAGATGGTTTCCATTGGCGGCGTTGTGCATTTTTTTGTGCATACACCCGCATTCTTTAAAAATGTGATTGAATCGTCTATCTACGCGCAGTATCCGGAAGTTGAGATTTATGAGACGGAGGATTATGTGCATGATGTGCCAATGAACGCTGGCCAGCCGGACTCTGATTGGGATCTCTGGGGAGCAACGTTGGAGCTCACCAAGGCAGACCCATACCCGATAAAAACCTACATTGACTACGGACTGGATAAAGACCCAAAGGAGGAGTTTAAGAATGACCCTTTAGCGACTCTCATTGAGCTCTTGGGGTCGCTCAAGCAGGGCGAGCGCTTTTGGGCACAGGTCCTTGTTCAGGCAACGAGGAAACGTTTCCCGAAGACGGATGGACCCAAGAGCGTCTGGGCAATAGTCAAACACCTCGTCGGATTCAGAGAGAAGCAAGACTGGCAGGATGAGGGGAAGGCGCTCATCAACAAGCTTATGAAGCGCGACGAGAAGCCCAAGCTGGGCGAGTTTAAATTTACGATGCCCTCCAGCGTGGAGGATACCGCGTCAAAGGCAATTGCGCGGAGCATTTCCAAACAAGGCTATGATTGCGGAATCCGCTTGGTGTATACCGCGCGGCGAGACGCCTTTAATCCGTCCCGGATTGTGGGAGGACTTGCCGCATTCAAACAATTCTCATCACTTGACCTCAACGGCTTCAAGCCAAAAAAAACCACCAAAGCTTTTAATTATCCCTGGCAGGACCCATGGGGGTGGCGCGAACTCAAGCTCAAAAAGAGGATATTGCGCGCCTATCGCGAGCGCGGATGGTTTTACAGCCCTTATAAAATACTCCCCTTTGTGCTCAATACCGAGGAGCTGGCGACTATCTTTCACTTTCCCGGCAGTTCAGTAGAGACGCCGACCTTCGGCCGTATTGAGAGTCGTCGCGGTGAGCCGCCTCCAAATTTGCCGCTCTAGACTCGATGAAATTCGCCATACTTAAAAAGCGCTTCCTCCGGACACTACCGCAAAATATCCACCCCCACGTGCCGTACTGGGTTGCTAGCTCTATTTGCGCATTGCTTCTCTATATGACGCTTTTTGCGCCGCCGGTTGATTTTCCTCTCAAGGGGACCATCCGCATTGAAGATGGCATGTCAGTTGAAGCAATAGCAAAAGGCCTTAAGGAGCGGGCAGTCATCCGTTCAACGTTTGTCTTCACTGCCCTCGCGCGTCTTACGGGGAGCGCCGATAACCTCGTTGCCGGGCAGTACCGCTTTGACCGCACCTACTCGGTGTTTACAGTTCTCTCTCGGATTGCAAAAGGAGTGTACGGCTTTCACATGGTAAAAATTGTCCTCCCGGAAGGGGCGACGAACACCGAGATAGCCATCCTGGTGGCATCTAAGCTTGAGGGTTTTGACAAAAAATACTTCCTTGAAATCGTGAAAGATAAGGAAGGTTATCTCTTTCCCGATACCTATTCCTTTACTCCGGTGGCAACCTACGAGGATGTGGTTAAGAAGATTGAACAAAACTTCCAGCGCCAGGTCGGCCCCTATGAGATAGTCGCTGTGGCAAAGGGGCATACCCTGCATGAGATACTCACCATGGCCTCGCTCATTGAAGAGGAGGCGCGAAAAACGGAAGACCGAAAGATGATCGCAGGCATCCTCTGGAATCGCATTGAGCAGGGGATGCCCCTGCAGGTGGATGCGGTCTTTCCCTATATCGTGGGGAGAAACACTTATGAGGTAACTAAGACTGACTTGAAAAACACTTCGCTCTACAACACCTACCTGCACAAAGGGCTCCCGCCTGGCCCTATTTCAAACCCAGGCAAAGATGCAATTGATGCGGCGCTCAATCCGACTAAGAATGATTACCTTTACTATCTTTCTGACCGGAAGGGGAGCATGCATTACGCTAAAACATTTGAGGAGCACAAGGAAAACCGCCGCAAGTACCTCAATTCATGAAGAAGCACCCGCTCGCCTTTATTGACCTGGAGACCACAGGACTCAACCCTGACACGCACGAGATCATAGAGATTGGCTGCCTGGTGGTGCGCCAACCATTGACCGTGGGGGGAAATTTTGAAGTAGTTGACGAGCTGGACATCAAGGTCAAGCCGCGACATTTGGAAACCGCTGACCCGGAGGCCTTGCGTATCAACGGATACAATGATGCTGGCTGGCTCTTTGCCGCAGAGCTCCCGCAAGCGCTTGCCGTGCTCGCGCAGAAGACGGAAGGGGCCATGATGGTTGCGCAGAATGTAACCTTTGACTGGTCCTTTCTCCACAGGACTTTTGCGGAAACTAAGATAGAAAATAAAATGTATTTTCCAAAAATTGACCTCATCTCACTCGCATTTGGCAAGCTCTATAACGACCCGCGTGTGGAGCGCTACAATCTGCGAGAACTCGCTCGCTTTTTTGAAGTGCCCAACGAGAAGGCGCACTCGGCAATGAGCGACACGAAGACGGCCTTTGAAATCTATAAAAAATTGATTACGCTCCCCTAATATGCCCAAGGTGTATGTGGGAATGAGCGGAGGAGTGGACTCCTCGGTTGCGGCCGCGCTTCTGAAGGGAAAAGGATACGACATCATCGGCGTTTTCATCCGCGCCTACAATCTCTGTGATTGGCAGGAGGAGCGCCGTTGTGCGCTCCGTGCGGCCGCGCACCTGGGAATCCCGCTTGAGACGCTTGACCTCTCGCGCGAGTACGAGTGCGAGGTGGTTGAGCGGATGCTCCGCGAGTACAAGCGCGGCCGCACGCCCAACCCCGACATTTGGTGCAATCGCGCAATTAAATTTGGCGCCTTGTGGGACTATGCTCGCGCGCAAGGAGCGCAGTACATTGCGACGGGACACTATGCGGAGAATTGTGATGGGGAACTACTCATGAGCGCCGATGCCGAGAAAGACCAAACTTATTTTCTCTGGACGCTTACCAGAGATGACCTTGCACACGTGCTCTTCCCGGTAGGCGCAATGACAAAACAGGAAGTGAGAGAAAAAGCGCGTGAGCTTGGGCTCCCCAATGCGCAAAAGAAAGACAGCCAAGGGGTCTGCTTTATCGGTGAGATGGATGTGAAGGATTTTTTGGCGTCCCGCATTGCCGTAGAGGAGGGGAGAGTGCTGGATGAAAGAGGGCGCGTGGTTGGCACGCATCCCGGAGCGCTTCTCTTTACGCTCGGCGAGCGGCGCGGCTTTACGGTGACGGAAAAATCTCCGCACGACGAGCCGTTCTATGTTATTACAAAAGATATGAGCGCAAATACCATCACTGTTTCCCCAACGCCGCTTATGTCCCGTGGTGCGGCCAAAGAAATTAATTTGGAGGAAACAAGCTGGGTAAACGCTCCGCCGGAGATAGGAAAAACATATTCCGCCCGTCTGCGTCATCGTGCTCCGCTTATTCCCTCCAATGTCCGACACTCGGTGTCGGACATACTTCTTACGTTTTCGGAACCGGTCCTCGCCGCTCCCGGCCAGTCCTGCGTACTCTATGACGGCTCGGTGTGCCTCGGCGGAGGGATTATCACCTAAAAGCCCTTATTTGTGCAACATGAGATGTTGAACATTTTAGATTTTTTGTAATAAAAATGGCTCAATGTACGACATCGGATGTTGAACACAGAGCCATTGTAAATGAGAGAACTACCCACTCATAATCTCTTGCACGGATCTTATGTCAATTTTATTCGGCAACCGAGGCAGGCTTTGGGGTTACTACACCGCGACGGATAATTGGTATGACGTTTTCTTCTTTTCCTTCAGATATGCGGCAGTAGTCAATCAATGCAGTTGCCAGTTGGATTAAGGCATCCCGATCATACTGAGGCGCCGCTTGTTCCCCATAAAAGATCAGCGCCTTGCCGTTGAGGTAGCTTTCAAAGAGTTTATCCCGCGCTCGTTTCTCATCCTCATCCAAGGACCCGTCAATGGGAAATTTGAACAGCAGCAGTCCGAACTTGAGCATCAATTCCGCAATGAGATTTCTGACGAACCAATGGTAACTGGGCTTCGTAATTTTCATAAGTTGCTGGAAATAACATTGCAGAGTCCGATCGACAAGCTCGTGGTTGAGGCTACCAAGAGTATCAAGGAATTTGCTGGCGTTGCGCCACTCAACATCTTCTTTTACTGTCCCTCCTTTTTTCATTGGAGCATCAGGAGCGTCCCACAGTATCTCTTCTCGCAGTTGCTCGGTGGTGAGCCTCGGTCGTTTAGCAGCCAGGTCAGCCGCTTTTATTTGGTCAGCCGGCTGTGCTAACTCGCTAATAACCTTGGCTTTGGAGATTGAAAGTTTGCCAGCCTCCATAGATGTCTGAACCTCGTGGGGAAGTTCGAGTAATGCCAACCGGTCACGGACGAAAGTGCCGGATTTACCAATCGCATGTCCAACCATATCTTCAAGAGTATCGCTAGCGTAACCACTCCAGCACCTCTGGTGCGCCATCAGCGCCCGAATGCCCTTAGCCTCTTCAATGGGCGTGAGATCCTGCCGCTGGATGTTTTCTGTCAGCGCGAGTATCAGAGGTTCAATTCCATCGGCTTCAGCAATGCAGACTGGCACCTCTTTGCAACCAGCTTGCCGTGCGGCAAGTAGACGCCGCTTGCCAACAAGTAATTCATACTTTTCATACGACTTCTGCCGTCTGTCCGGATTGCCCGAATGCTGTGCGATTCTGCGAACTATTATTGGTTCGATGACCCCTTCTTGACATATTGACTTTACCAGCTCCTTCATACTTGGCAGGTCAATCGTCTCTCGAATCGCTGTTTTTATCAGTATCGCTGCACAGGGAACGTATCGGAACGACATCGCCAGTTTTTTCTTAAGCATGACTACCTCCTGAAAGGATTTGATCCGTGTGTTAAAGACCTTGCAGTTATACTGCATCTAGTCTTTGTATAGCATAAAATTGCCCTATGCGCAATAAACTTCGCGCGGGGGATTTTCTGTATTACAATAAGCTTTATGGAAGCCCCGCGGGGAGAGACAGGGGAAGGGCAAGTGGATTATGCGCATGACGCGCGCTATGTGCGTGATTTGCGGGCATGGAATGAGGCTCAACTTGCGGTGATGTTCAGCGAGCGCTACCAGGAGGATGTTGCTGCACGGTTAGGGAAGCCGAGGCGGGAGTTGACGGAAGATGACATTGTGGACGATTGGGCCAGGCAGGGGAGCGAGCAATTCCGCAGAGAGCACGGCAACGACCCTGCCTTTTACCGCTTGCGTGGCGCGGCGTAATCCACCACGGAGCTTGCGTGGATAGATGAGGGGAGTACAATGAAAAAAAGCTCGTTAAGGAGGATGAAAGCATGGTAGCCACAAGAGTAGTTACTGACTGGGGAAAACTACACGACATGCAGTTTTGCGAAATGAGGGCGCCGTGGCACGTCACAGAGACAAGATGCGAGCTAGAGCATGAACCGAGTCAAGAAGAACTCATGCGGCACTATTGTTTCTGCGGCCATTCGCGCTGTTTTATCAGCGAGCACCGTAATGACCCTGCTTTTCAGAAGGAGATCGAAATGCCAGATCAGGAATTCTGCACTAACTCTGCGCCAGTAGCCGTCTAAGACATACAGATCCTCCGCGAAGCGTAGAGGGCCTCCACTGTTACGGAGACCCTCTGTTTTTTTGTCCGCGCTTCTGTTACCATTTCTTAATGGATTCAAAGGAAATACGGAGGCGCTTCCTCGCTTTTTTTGAAAAACGCGGACATACGATGCTGCCGTCCGCGCCGCTCGTCCCCGAGAACGACCCCTCGGCGCTCTTTATCACCGCTGGCATGCAGCCCCTGGCGCCCTTCCTTATGGGGAATCCTCATCCGGGAGGGAGACGCCTCGCCAATGTGCAGAAGTGTGTGCGCACCCAAGACATTGAGAGTGTGGGCGATGCGACGCACGACACTTTTTTTGAGATGCTCGGCAACTGGTCTCTTGGTGACTATTTTAAAGAAGAGGCAATACGCTGGAGCTACGAACTCCTCACTTCTACGGATGAGGGTTTTGGTTTAGATTCTAGGCGCCTTTATATTACATGCTTTGCGGGAGATGAGAATGCTCCTCGAGATGAGGAATCGGCTTGTGTATGGCGCTCGCTCGGCATCCCCGAGAACCGCATCTACTATCTTCCTGTCGAGAATAATTGGTGGAGCCCGGGAGAGAACGGCCCTTGCGGGCCCGATACCGAAATGTTTTACGACATCACCCCCGCGGGACTCGGTGAGCTCACGCACGAACAATTTCTCTGGGCGGACGACAGCCAGCAGACGGTGGAAATCTGGAATGATGTTTTTATAGAGTATGAAAAGCGCGCGGGGAAAGTTGTAGGAAAGCTTGCGCAGAAAAACGTAGACACCGGTGCGGGGCTGGAACGTCTCGCTATGGTGTTGCAGAAGAAAGACAACATTTTTGATGCCGACCTCTTTGCGCCTATTATGGCCGAGTTGCCAGCAGGAGATGGACGTAATGCTTCTGTTCGTGCGCGGCGCATTGTTGCCGACCACGTCCGCACGAGCGTCTTTATTGCGACAGACGGTGTGAGCCCATCAAACACGAGCCAGGGATATGTCTTACGCCGTCTCCTGCGCCGCGCAGTGCGCTTTGCCGATTTGCTTGGCATGCCACCACTCTCCCTCGCGCGCATCGCGGGCTGTGTGCCCCATGCGTATACGGACATATACCCGGAGCTGGAAACATCACAGGGCGCAGTGCAGGAGCTGTTTGAGAAGGAAGAAACACTGTTTAGGAAAACCTTACACCGCGGCATGAGGGAATTTAAAAAACTCTCCCATGCTAACATTTCTGGCCATGACGCCTTCCTTCTCTTTTCCAGTTACGGATTTCCCTTTGAATTGACGGCTGAACTTGCGCGCGAGCACGAGATTGCCGTAGATGAGGCAGGATTCCGCGAGGAACTCGCGAAGCATCAAGAGCTCTCGCGCGCGAGCACGGAGGGGAAGTTCAAGGGCGGCCTTGCGGGGGGGTCGGAGAAGGAGCTGAAATATCACACGGCAACCCACCTCCTGCACCAGGCGCTCGCCGACGTGCTGGGCGAGAGTGTGCGGCAGATGGGCAGCAACATTAACGCCGAGCGCCTGCGTTTTGACTTTGCGCACGAGAGCAAGCTCACCGATGAGGAGAAGCAAAAAGTGGAAGAAATTGTAAACGAGAAGATACGCGAGAACTTGCCGGTGCAGAGCGTCATTCTCTTAAGAGAGGAAGCGGAGAAAACCGGCGCGCGGCACTTTTTCAAAGAGAAGTACGGAGATACGGTCACGCTCTACTACATCGGGCCCGATCTCGCGCACGCCTACTCAAAAGAGTTCTGCGGAGGCCCGCACGCCTCGCGCACTGGCGAGCTCGGCACCCTCCGTATCGTTAAGGAAGAGGCTGTCTCCGCCGGTCTCCGCCGCATCAAAGCGGTACTTGAATGATCGGAATTTCAAAGATTTTTTCTGATAAGATGACTACTAATAAATTCACGATCGTGATTAAATTAGTACAATGGAAAGAAAGCAAAAAAAAGAAACACAACGACGAGGGAGGCCCGAACTACTCGGAGATGTAAGCGGTGTTATATTGAGCATCGTCAGTCTTGCAGGAATCATCGCACTTGCCGCGCTCGCTCCCAATGCAATGAGGTTACTTAAGTACACTCCTCTTTTTAGGCACCAGAGGCGCTACTATGTGAATACGGTTATTGAGCGGTGCATCCAGCGAGGCCTTATGAAGCGAGAACAAAAAGAGGGGATCGGTACCGTTCTGCGCCTTACGCCAAAAGGAGAGGCGCTCCTTACCCGTTATCAATTTGATAACTTTACTATGCCAAAGCCGAGGCGTTGGGATAAAAAGTACCGTATTATTGTTTTTGATATCAAGGAGACAAAACGCTTTGTGCGGGATTCATTGCGAACATGGCTTGAGCGACTGGGATTTATCCAGCTGCAGCGGAGTGTGTGGGTATATCCATATGAATGCCAAGAAATAGTAACGCTCCTTAAGGCGCATATGCATGTGGGGAAGGATGTACTGTATATCACCGCTGATTCCATTGAGAATGATACATGGCTCCGAGAATCCTTCGAACTCTCCTGAATTCCTCTATACTAATAAATTCACGATCGTGAATTTATTAGTATAGAGGAATATGTTCTTCAGTAATACAACCCGTCCGCTCCGCCATCCGCCAATCGGCGGAGGCAGAAGCGAACGGGTTTTGTATTTGCAAAATGCTATACTACTCCCATGTCATTCTTCTCACAGACGCCGCAGAATAAGGCGCCTGTTGGCGTGCTTGATATCACTGGTGGGAGCATTGGCGCCAGTTTGCTTGTCTACTCTGAAGGGCAGGGGA
>Ga0076242_104_pt1 | contig 18347 bp, 20 predicted proteins | sample RifGroF1_FD_67708 | JGI IMG/M metagenome (GOLD analysis project Ga0076242, IMG submission 67708) | Parcubacteria bacterium GW2011_GWF1_52_5
CGGAGGCTGAACGATCGACCACGCAAGCGACTCGGATTCAAAAGTCCGCACCGCATATTTCTGAGAACGTGAGTGGTGCAATTAGAGTGCTAATTTACTTCCTATAACCAGAGCTCCCTGCGAAGAAGGGGTACACCAGAGATGTACGCTATCATCAGGTTGGTGACACTTTAGTCCTTTGATATTAAGAGTTCTTGTGTAGAAGATCACGATCAGAAAGGAGATTGGTATGCAACCACAAAAAGCTGTCGAAACCGAAGTTGAAGTTGTGAAGGAGGATGAGCTGAAGGAGATAAAACCAGCTCACGCTACTCCAAAGCGAGATGAATTAAAGAAAGTCAGATGGGATGCCCCGACGAACAGCTATGCGTTTGAAATGGGGTTCCACCCGGACAATTGTGCCGGATTCTGATTTCATCCTGGCGATCGCAATTTGGTGCCAATTATTCCCATAGTTGGCACCATTTTCTTTCAAGGAGGATTAGACGATGGATAAAAAAAGTAGGGTATCTTAGTCCGGATACAGATTGTGGACCTGACAAGACGACTTTCGGTTACATGGCTGCGGAACAGTATTTCTTCGGTCAGAAGGATGAAGTTGAGTTCATCAATTACCCATCACATAAAAGAAGCTCCGCCGAATCTTCTCTGTGTCTACCCGCTGCCCATTATCGACAGACCATGGGAATACAATTTCCTCCTGGAATTCAGCGGCCACATTGATGACCCAGAAATCCATGAAGACCTTGAAAACTTCATGTACAGCGGATTGTCACTGATGCCCGCTCGCTTTTTAGGCTCTTATCCTAGCGTAACTATCTAGCGAATCGCTATGGGCCTCGTCTTGAATTACACGAGGCCTTTTTTGTTGATTTACCGACAAGGCGAAAACGCCCTAGTTGACAGGGTTACGGCGTTTCTGTAGCATGGAACGTGGCTCGTAGGAGCTATCGTTTTTTTATGGCGCGATCACTCAAGAAGGGTCCATACATAGACCCCAAACTCTTAAAAAAGATAGAAGGCAAACGCCCCGCGGATTCTCCTGTGATCAGGACCTGGTCGCGGGCCAGTCAAATAGCTCCCGAGATGGTAGGCTTTACCATTGGCGTGCACAACGGCCGGGCACACATTGAGGTGTTGATCACTGAAGATATGGTAGGCCACCGTCTTGGCGAGTTCTCTCCAACGAAAAAATTTATTAAACACGGAGGGAAAATGCAAAAAGAATTGGAGGCCGAAATTGCCGCCGCAAAGGCTGCCAAGGAACAGGCCCCGAAGTAGATAAGAATCACTACGGAGTAAAAAATAATAACATGAAGGCGAAACTCTCAAATTATCGGCAGTCTCCGCGCAAGGTGCGCCTGGTGGCCGATTTGGTGCGGGGCAAGCAAGTGGGAGAAGCAGTTATCGCACTCACACACCTGCCTAAACGCGCATCTGCGCCAGTAAAAAAGCTCATCGAGAGCGCCATTGCCAATGCAGTCTCGGCAGGCAAGGCAAAGAAGGAGGATTTATATATTAAGGAGATTGCCGTGGACAAGGGAGTGGTGCTCAAGCGCATGCGCCCGGGTGCGCACGGACGCAGCTACCCCCTCCACAAGCACACGAGCCACGTCCGCGTGGTTTTAGATTCACACCATGACGCATAGTGTCCACCCCTACGCCCACCGACTCGGTATTATTCGCGACTGGCAGTCACGCTGGTTTGGCGCACGCGGCAAGTACCAGGAGTACCTCAAGGCAGACGTGCTCCTGCGTGAGTACCTCACCAAGCGCCTGCGCGGCTATTATGTAGACGGCGTAGACATTGAGCGCGGCGCCGAGTCTCTGCGCATTACCGTCCGTACTTCCCGTCCGGGACTGGTTATCGGCAGGAGCGGCGAGGGCGCTACCAAACTCAAGAGTGACATCCAAGAGCGGTTGCGCGCAATTGGCGCCGCTATCCCGCGCGAGTTTAAATTAGACATTGACGAGGTCAAAAATCCCGAGGCGCACGCGGGCATTGTGGGCTACATGATTGCCGAGGGGCTGGAAAAGCGCCTCCCGTTCCGTCGTGTGGCCAAGCAGGCGATAGAAAAGTCCATGGCCGCCAAGGGCGTGCAGGGCGTGAAGGTGGTCCTCTCGGGGCGCCTAGGCGGCGCCGACATGGGCCGGCGCGAGTCCTTCAAGGCAGGTCAGGTGCCGCTTACCACACTGCGTGCCGATGTGGACTTTGCCCGCGAGAAGGCCTACCTCTCTTACGGCGTTATTGGCATCAAGGTCTGGATTTACCGCGGCGAGGTATTTGAATCATAAAAACACTCCTATGTTTCCCAAAAAAGTAAAATTCAGGAAGTGGCAAACCGATAGAGTTAATCCTAACAAGCAACGGGTTGAGACGCGTGGCACCACGCTCGCCTTCGGCTCGCACGGGCTCAAGTCCCTGGGCTCGGCCCGCATCAAGAGCAATCAGATTGAGAGCGCTCGCAAGACCATGACGCGTCTCACCAAGAAGACGGGCAAAATCTGGATTCGCATCTTCCCCGACCGGCCCTACACGGCCAAGGCGGCGGAGGTGGGCATGGGCAAGGGCAAGGGCGACCCGCAAGGATATGTGTTTGATGTTCGCCCGGGCAGAATGCTCTTTGAGATTGACGGGCTTACCGCCGCAGAGTCCAAAGAGGCCCTACGCAAAGCAGGAGCAAAATTACCCGTCAAGACTGCCATTGTGAGCCGCGAGGGATAAAGTAATACGTGTCAAGTAACAAGTACCAAGTATGAAGAAAGAGAATTACAAAGGGAAGGCGGCTAGTGAGCTTATTGAACTCGTCGGTAAGCGGCGCGAAGAACTCCGAGCCATGCGCTTTGACATTGCAGGCAGTCGTGGTAAAAATACCAAGGCAATCAGAGAGTTGCGCCGTGATACGGCGCGGGCGCTCACCGAGCTCTCCCGCCTTGCCCCGCAACAGCAAGGCAAACAGCAGGCTGCCCACTAAGATTATGATTACCACCACGGCAATACGCAAAACACTCACGGGGATAGTTGTCTCCGATAAAATGGCACAGACCGTTGTGGTTTTGGTGAAGCGCTACGTCAAGCACCCCAAGTATGGCAAGTTTATCTCACGCAGTAAGCGCTACAAGGCGCACGACCCCGAGGGGCGCTTCCACACGGGGGAGACGGTCTCCATCCGTTCCTGCCGCCCCCTGTCGCGGGACAAGCATTTTGAAGTGCTCTACCGATAAACTACTATGTTACAGCCACGCTCACTCGTTACGATTGCAGACAACACCGGCGCAAAAATCGGGCGCGTTTTCAAAATACTCGGTGGTTCTAAGCGCCGCTATGCTCGCGTGGGCGACATATTAGTGCTCTCGGTACAGACTGCCGAGCCGCGCAAGGCGGTGAAGAAGAAGGAGGTGCACCAGGCAGTCGTCGTGCGCACGCGGGACGCACTGCGCCGCAGGGACGGCACCTACATCCGTTTTGACGAGAATGCGGTCGTGCTTTTGGAAAAGGGCAAAAAGGAGCCCAAGGGCGGGCGCATCTTTGGCCCCATCCCGCGCGAGATTGCCGAGCTCGGCTATCAGAAGATCGCCTCGCTCGCGCCGGAAATTGTGTAATACCATGTCACTTTCCATTAAAAAAGGGGATACCGTTATCGTGCGCTCGGGTAAGGACCGCGGCGAGAAGGGCAAGGTGCTCGCCGTGTTTGCGACTGACGGCCGGCTGGTGGTTGAGGGAGTCAATATGAAAAAATGCCGCGAGAAGCCCCGCAAGCAAGGGGCCAAGGGCCAGGTGCTGGAGAAGCCAGCCCCCTTATACCGTGCGACGGTCTCGCTCTACTGCGAGAAGTGCGGCAAGGGAGTGCGCTACGGCGTGCGCGGAGAGGGGAAGAATAAGGTCCGCATCTGCCGCAACTGCGGGCGAGAAGTGTAAAATATAAAGCATCATGATTGGAATTAAAGAAAAAATTGAGAAGGCAATCCCCTTGATGGAGGAAAAGCTCCAGAAAAAGAACCGCTATGCGCTCCCGCGCCTCGTGAAGGTGGTCGTCTCCTCGGGCACCGGACGCGCCAAAGATAAAACACGCAACGAGCTGGTGGCTGACCGTCTTGCAAAAATAACTGGCCAAAAAACTTCCGCGCGCCGCGCAAAACAATCTATTGCAAGCTTCAAACTCCGCGAGGGCGACACTATCGGCTACGCGGTAACCCTGCGCGGCGCGCGCATGTACGGATTTTTGGACAAGCTCATCAACGCCGCGCTCCCGCGCACCAAGGACTTTAAGGGAGTTTCTCCCACAGGCATTGACGAGGCGGGCAACCTCACGATTGGCATCAAGGAGCACAGCATCTTTCCCGAGGCTGCCGAGGAGGAAATCCGCGACCTCTTTGGCCTTGCGGTGACGATCGTCACGACCGCAAAAAACCGCAATGAGGCGCGGGCGCTTTTTGACGCCATGGGTATTCCTTTTGGCAAAAACAAAGAGAAGCGATAGTAAGTTTCTCTTTAACGCGGAAAGTACTCAAGGAGTTCCTGCGAATAGTAAAACTCGTACGCGAGGCGGCCAAAGCTAATCATCTCTCCATTAATCTCAATCGGCGCCCCGCCTGCTTTTGGTTCGGCGTTTGGCCTTGAACTCCCAAACCCAATGTTGAAGAGCGTCGCGAGCACATCAGGCCGCACGGTAAGGTCATAGCCCGCGCGCTCCCACTGGGCAATAATCTGTCGCAGATAGAGCGCGGCGTAGAGGTAAGAGTAGTAGTGGTCATCTTCATTGGCGATGCGGGCAAAACGCTCGGCCCCGGTATCCGCGGCGCTGAAGTCAAGCAAGCGCTCGTACTGGGGACCCGGATAGAAAGGAGACTCCGGATTGCTAAGATGCACTTCCACGGCGCGTGCGGTGTCGGGCTTAAAGCCCATGACGCCCCAGCTGAATTGGGTCTGATTGCCGAGCACCTGCAAGGGACCAAAAAATGATTTAAATAATTCACGCTCACTGGTGTAGAGGCGTAGCTGCTCGGGCACGAGCGTTGCAACGATAGTCCGCGCAGGGACGTCAGTAATAGCAGAAGCGCGGTTAATAAGCTCGGAATCCTTGATAATGGCGCTCTCTAAGGCCGCCCACTCGGGGCCCTGCGCCCACGGGAATACTGCCCGTTCTGTCATGCGCGAGCCGGGAGCGGCAGTTGTGAGTTCAGCCATGCCGGCTACGTTAGTCCAACCGTACTTGACGCCCACAAAACCCGCGGTTAAGAGGAGACCAATGAGCGCAAAGACAAGCACTAGGCCGTTCAATAACCAGGCAAAATACTGCTTCATACGCGGCTATTCTATCAAAACCGGCTTTGTGCTACAATAGAGAGAGCATGTAATCGTGCTTTTATTAGTAGCACTAACTCTATAATTTATGAAAAAAAGAATATGGGTGCTCTCTGCATGTGTCGCGCTGGGGCTGGTGCCGGTGCTTGCTTTTGCGCAAGAGAGCAACAAGTCGGCATGTAAGACTATTATCCGCATTGTGCAAGCATATCCGCAGTTTAATCTCACAGTGCCTATACAGTGCAAACAGTGGGAGAATGATGCAGTAAAAAAACAGTGCACGGAACTCAAGGTAAACCTGCGCATTGGAGACCGCGGTGAGCGCGTGCGCATCCTGCACCAGCTGCTCGTACAGGCGGGGATTCCAGGAACAGTACCGTTCTGAAATCCTTGTTCCCAACGGCCTTGCCCGCGGGACGGGTTTTGTGGGCGTCTCCACACGGGCAAAGTTAAACGCGCTTTTTGGTTGCGTGACAGTTCCACCTGACACTTCGGCAATCTCATTGCGTGTTATTTCCGCGCCAAACTCATTGAAGATAGATGAAGAGGGGACTTGGAAGCTTGAAGCAAGGACTCCAGGTAACGCGGACTTTAGTATTTCGGTTGATTGGGGAGATACTCTCATTGTGCCTCTCACCGCCGCGTCCGCCGAGGAGAGTGCCATCAATACCGCAAGTTTTACACACCGCTACACGGCGGTGGGGAATTACCTGATTACCTTCCGTCTCACATCAGCCAATCAAACCCGCACCATCACGCGCCGCGTACAAGTGCGCACAGATGGCGCTACAGCTGACGAAGTTACCGTCATTTCTCCAAATGGTGGCGAGACCTGGCGTGTTGGAGAAACGAGGACAATTTCCTGGCGGGCGACAAAAGAAGGGCAAGTGACGCTGTGGATGCAAAAGGGAAGCTCTTGCCCAGTTTCCAGAAGTGATGGGATAGTATGCACTATGCCTGTACCAGCCCCATTGCAAATTGCACGGCTGAATTCGCATGAAGGAGCCAATTCCTATAATTGGCGCATTCGTACCCAATATGGTACGAGTGAGAGAGAAACAATCGGGCAATATAATCTTACAAGCGGGGAATATTGGATGCGTATTTGCTCAACGGGGAATGCGCACTGTGATTTGAGTGATGACACCTTCACTCTCACTGTACTCCCCTCTGCAAACCGCGGGCCGGTTATCCAGCGCGTGTCGGGGCCGTCCAGCCTTGCCATTGATGCCACAGGCACCTGGTCAATACTTGCCTATGACCCAGACGGCGATAACTTAAGCTACACTATCCGCTGGGGAGACGAGACAAGCGCAGATACAGCCGTATCTGCCGCGAGCAGTATCTCGTTGATTGCAAACCAGCAGACGACCTTCACCCATCGCTATGCCGCAACCGGCACCTATACTGTTATCATTACGGCAAATGATCCAAGCGGCGCAAGCGCGCAGACTTCCCTCTCGGTGATGGTGCGTAACGCCCGCTAGTGGTACAATACAGTCACCATTATCAGCGTTACCAGTGACCAATGTATATTATGATGAGTATAAAAATATATCCTGCCGCAATTGCTGGGCTTGCTTCGCTTGCGCTTATTGCCGTAGCATTCCTCCTTTCTCCTCTTGCGCACGCCGCGCTTACGCCAACAGTAGGCTGTATTGAGTTTGGAGATACAGGGGCCGATGTCTACCGCGTGGGAGCTGTGTTTGAGACAGTATCAAAGTCTTCGAGATCACAGATAAACTACATGGGCAACGACGTCTGCCTTGATGCAAACCGCTTGCGCGAATATTACTGCTACACCTACACCTCTGCAGACCTCAAGCCCTATGGCTATGTAGCAGGCAATATGTCGGTACGGAATGTGGAGGTAAGCTGCAAGAACGGCTGTTACAACGGGGCGTGCAAGGCCGAAACTACGCCCACACCCACACCAACGCCTACTCCAACTCCAACTCCAGTACCTACTCCTGTTCCTACACCAACGCCTACCCCAACTCCAGACCCGACTCCTACCCCCACGCCGGTACCTACTCCTACTGTCGTCAATCAAGCTCCGGTAGTATCGGTGGTCGGCGATGTGCGCGTTACGTTTCCTAACCAAGCTTATTTGCAAGGTTTGGTACGCGATGACGGACTTCCTATTGGCAGTCGGCTGAACTTTGTCTGGATGCAAGTCACCTGGCCCGGCCCCGGCGGGGTGACGAGCGTGCCCGGCAGTGTGAGCTTTAGCAATCAAACTTCCGCAAGCACTAGCGTCGCGTTCTCTGCGCCGGGGACCTATGCGCTACGCCTCTCTGCGGATGATGGAGCTCGCGCCTCGTGGGATCAAACTATGGTGGTGGTTGACTCAAGAGGCGCGATCGAGTGTGGAAAAAACACCTGTCTTGACGCAGGTATTCGATGTGTTGGAGAAGGGCAAGATGTGCGCCGAATTATTGGAGGTAAAAATACGGTACGCGTCTGTGCCCCAAACGGAACCGTGTTATACAAACGAGGAACAGGGGGCGCTTGCACTAAAAACTATCTGTGTGAAAGCGGAAGCTGTAGATCTGGCAGGTGCGATTCCCTTTTGTACATACAGTACCAGCGGATGATTAGGGGTGGTTCTTCCTCCTTCACTCCTTCCACGCAATATGGCGCTGTCGGTACGGTACTGCAACGACTCATCAACCTCATCAGAGGCAACTAAGGTTCTCGTGTTGGCGTTACCATAGAAGCGGACGGACCTGCTCGTTCGGCAGGCGGGCCCACCAGAGTTATGCACATCTTGGTGGGCTTTGTTCGTCTCTGCGGATTGAGTACAATAAATGAACAGTATTACTATTTTTAATTTTTTATGATGAAAATCAGCAAAAAAAGTGCAAAAATGATTGTAAAATCCGCAAAAACTGTAAAAAAAGAGCAGAAGAGTATATTCCCGAGTCAGGTGAGGAAGCGCAACGGCGCCATTGTTGATTTTGATATTTCGCGCATAGAGGCGGCAATAGGGAAGGCAATGCGAGCGGCGGGCGAGTATGCGGAAGGCGCGCCGGAGGGCGTGGCGGCCGCGGTTGCCGCGGCGCTGGTGAGCGGCCATGCGGGAGAAAAATCCCACATCCCGAGCGTGGAGGAAACACAAGACCTGGTGGAACGGGAACTCATGCTCCAGGACCATGTTGCTACCGCCAAAGCTTACATCCTCTACCGCGAGCGCCGCGCTGAAGTCCGCCGTGAGAAGGGGGAGATACCGGAAAAGGTCCGCGACCTGGTCGCCGGGAGTAAGAAGTACTTCAAAAATCCTCTGGGCGAGTTCATCTACTACCGCACCTACTCGCGCTGGATTGACGATGAAGGACGGCGCGAGACCTGGGTGGAGACGGTAGACCGCTACATTAATTTTATGCGCGAGAACCTAGGGAAGCGCCTCTCCGACAAGGAGTACTCCGAGGTACGGCAGGCAATCCTCTCACACGAGGCAATGCCATCTATGCGGCTCCTGCAATTTGCAGGGAAAGCGGCGCGCACAACTAATGTCTGTGCCTACAACTGCTCCTTTATCGCGCCGACTAAGCTGGATGACTTTGCCGAGATTATGTATATCTCCATGTGCGGCACGGGGGCAGGATTCTCGGTAGAAAGCCAGTACATCCAGCAGCTCCCGGTGATTAAGCGCCAGAGCGGGAAGCTCCGCCACGTGCATGTGATTGATGACAGCAAGGAGGGATGGTGCGATGCGCTCACCCTTGGGCTCAAGACTTGGTATGCTGGCGAGGATGTCCAGTTTGATTACTCACGCCTGCGCCCTGCAGGCGCCCGTCTCAAGACAATGGGCGGAAAATCTTCTGGCCCAGACCCTCTGCGTGAATTGCTCACTTTTGCCCGCGCGACAATCTTAAAGCGGCAGGGGCGGCGTCTCACCAATCTTGATGCGCACGATATTATCTGCAAGATCGGTGAAATTGTGGTTGCTGGTGGCGTGCGGCGCTCCGCGCTCATTTCACTCTCCGACCTGGACGATGTAGAGATGCGCGACGCAAAAAAGGGCCAGTTCTACATCACCGAGCCCCAGCGTAGTCTTGCCAACAACTCCGCCGTCTATAACGAGAAGCCCGGAGCTGAAGAGTTCATGCGCGAGTGGCTTGCGCTCATGGAGAGTCACTCGGGGGAACGCGGTATCTTCAACCGCGGCGGTCTGCGGGAGACCTTCCCCGAGCGTCGCACAAAGATGCTGGAAGAGCGGATAGATACGATTGGCACCAACCCCTGCGGCGAAATCCTCCTCCAGCCCAAGCAATTTTGCAACCTCTCCGAGATTGTGGCGCGAGCGGAAGACACGCCGGGGAGTTTAATGCGCAAAATGAAGATCGCCACTCTCCTCGGCACCTACCAGTCAACGCTTACCAATTTTCCGTATCTCTCCAGGGAGTGGAAGGAACACTGTGAGGAGGAGCGACTCCTCGGCGTCTCTATAACCGGCCAGTGGGATTCTCCCGCCGTGCGCAAACCGGAGATGCTTAAAAAGTTGCGTGATGCGGCTGTGGTCTACAACCGCGAGTACGCAAAGCGCTTTACTGTAAGTCCTTCAACTTGCATCACCTGCACCAAGCCCTCGGGGACGCTCTCGCAGATGGTGGACTGCGCCTCTGGCATGCACCCGCGCCACGCTCCCTACTACATCCGTCGTGTGCGTATCGCCTCCACAGACGCGCTCTTCCAAATGCTCCGCGATCAGGGCGTGCCCTACCATCCGGAGGTGGGGCAGAACATGGAGACAGCAACGACCTTTGTGATTGACTTCCCGGTAAAGGCGCCGGATGCGGCGATATTCCGCGATCAGGTGCCGGCGCTTGAGCTCTTGGAGTACTGGAAGGACGTGAAAGAGAATTATACCGAGCACAATCCTTCAGTTACCATTTCGGTGGGAGATGACGAGTGGCTCAAAACGGGCAATTGGGTCTACGAGAACTGGAAGATTGTCGGTGGGCTCTCCTTCCTCCCGCGCAGTAACCACGTCTATAAATTGGCGCCGTACGAAGAGATTGACGAAAAAGCCTACCATGAGCTCTTGGAGCGCTTTGCGCACGTTGATTTCTCAAAGATTGTGACCTATGAGCGCGAGGATGGTACGGAAAATAAACGCGAACTTGCCTGCGCTAGCGGTACCTGCGAGGTGGAGCCCGTGGGCGATATTGCAGAAGAGTAGTGTTGTGGTATAATATACATTAGCTCTGCACCAGGTAGTTGCTCCGACGTAAAGTCGGGGAGGAAAGTCCGAACACTCCCTCTATCAGCCTCTAGGCAGGTAGAGGAGCACGGTAATGGGTAACGCCCATCTGTCAGTGCGAAGCACTGACCGCGGAATATCGCAGACTTGACGCAGACAGTCGCTGAAAGAATTCGTATGAATTTTTTCCGCATCGTTCTGCGTTCGTTCAGCGTATTTCTGCGGCCGCTGCTTCGCAGTGGCAAGAGGTGCGAACAGAGACGCCCATGAACCAGAGCAAAGCTCGGTTCGGGGCTGCCCGGAACTGATTTACAATCTAGTTCTGGGCGCCCGATTCGAAAGTTTCTGGGTATCCCTCCGGGATAAGGCTTACTGGTAACAGTAAGATTGAAACGGCTAAATCCTTACTCGAGTGCAAGGCCGTGTCCCGACTTCACGTCGGGAAGAGCCGCTTGAGCCTGGCGGTAACGTCAGGCCTAGATACATAACTATCCAAGACAGAATTCGGCTTATCGGTGCAGAGTAAAAAAATTAAAGAATCCGCCTTACCGGCGGATTCTTTAATTTGCTACAGCGAGAGTTTATATTTCCTGAAACTTTTTTTCGTAAGACCCGATGTTTCCGCAAAACGTTCAAGTTCACCGATATCGTAGTAACGGTAACTGTTATTCGCATCCCGACGTGCGCGCAATTTTCCCGTTCGGTCCCAGTTGCGCAGTGTTGCGGGGGAAACACCAAGTATCTCTGAAGCAACCGAAATGGTGATCCCTGCCCTTGTATCTTTATGCATAATTTGGTTTGACTATTATACCAGCGGGACTTAGAATGGGAAGCACCCATGGATTCACATGAGCACGAGCGGTTGACGGTAAAATCTTCAGAGGGGGTAGCGGCGAGCGTACTCCTTATTCTCGCGTTTATCACTCCCATTCTGTTCCTGCCAGGAACAGTACTGCCGTTTGAGATCGTTAAACGCTTTTTTGTGGGCATCGCTGTTGCTCTCGCACTCGTTTTCTGGCTTGTCTCACGCTTAAGCAAGTCACGGGTCTCTATCCCCAAGAGCTACGTATTTCTGGGCCTCGGAGGTCTTACCCTGGCAAACGCTCTCTCGGCGTTCTTTGTAGAATCGCTACAACCCATGTTCTGCAGAGTAGGCGGTAACTGCATCCCCGGCCTGTGGGCGGCAATGCGAGCGCATAGTTTTGTAGGGCTCGGGTATGAGCTTAATACACCCCTGTGGCTTGCCATCCTTAGCGTGCTCCTCTTCCTTGCTGGCGTGCTCATGAGCGACCGCAAGCGCGTGTTTTACATGTACCTGTCCATTTTTGGGTCGGCGGCGCTTGTGGTGGTCTATACCATCTTCCGCATTTTCCCAGCCCGATGGCTTGTTCAGTACGAGTGGTACCAGAATCTCCCCGTAAGCTTGGTGGGTAAGTGGAATGAACTGGGAATTTTCTTTGGGCTCACGGTTCTCGGCATTGTGGTGATGATTGATCTCCTGCGCGATGTGCGGGCGAGCGGGCTGATGCGCTTTGGCATGTATCTTCTCTTTGGACTTTCCATGCTCGGGCTTATGTTCATTAACTTCTACCCCGTGTGGGTGGCGCTCGCGCTCTTTTCAATCGTCATTTACGTGTACGCGCTTACCGCTGACCGAAGCGCCGCAGGCGATGAGGCCAAAGAACATAAAGTCTTCCATCCGTCGCTCCTGGTAGTGATAGTCGCGGTACTCTTTGTATTCGGCGGGAGCCCGCAGCAGTTCATTGGCGCAATCAGCGCCCGAGTAAACAATTATTTCGGGATTCCTCAAGTTTTTTCTCTGGAACCCCGTCCCGGATTTTCCGATACCATACAAGTCGCTGAACAGGTTCTTGGCAAGGAACCTGTGCTTGGCGTAGGGCCCAATAATTTTGACAGCGCATGGGCTCGGTACAAGCCGGCGTCGTTCAATCAGTCTCTTGCATGGAGCGTGGACTTTGAGAACGGTAACGGTTATCTCCCCAGCTTCGCGATAACCGCAGGTGTCTTAGGACTGATTTTTGTACTCATTTTTATTGCCGCAGTGCTTATTGAGGGGTGGCGCACCATGAGCAAGGTCCTGCGTGACCGGATGGCCAATCCGCTTGCGGCAATATCCTTTTTCGTCACCCTCTATTTGTGGATATTTGCCGTCATGTATACGCCGAACATTACCCTGCTGACGCTTGCCGTGCTCTCTCTGGGCACCATGATTGCGCTCTCGGTGCGTTCCGGCGCACTTGCCGAGCTTTCTCTGCACTTTGGGGCGACGCCGCGCATCACTTTTATAAGCACCCTGGTAATCATTGTGCTTATTGTTGTATCTGTGGGAGGAGGATACCTTCTCTTGGGCAGAACATGGGCGACGACGCTCTTCTTTAGAGGATTGGCAAGGGCAAATATAAACGGCGATCTGGACGCGGCTGAAACGTACATTACACAAGCAGCGGGTCTCGGGATGCGCGACCAGTATCTCCGTGCGCTCACCAACATAAGTATTTTGCGCATTAGCCGCATTGTCAGCCAGCAGGGCGTCCCAGAGCAGACGCTGCGGTCGCAGTTCCTCCAGCAGGTAGATAACGCAACCAAGTACGCACGGATGGCGTACGAGATACGTCCGCACTACTACCAAAATGTTGCGGGACTCGCGAGTGTGTTTGAAGTCCTCTCCGTATTTAAAGTTCCTGGCGCAAAAGAAGAAGCGGAAAAGCGCTATGCCGAGGTAAGCGCCGCTAATCCGGAGAGCCCTCTCGTCCCCTATCTTACCGCGCGCATGTACGCTTCACTGGGCAATACCGCTCAAGCGCAGAAGTCTCTGGAGACTGTGCTTGCCAAGAAGCCTGATTATCCCGAGGCGATACTTTTTTATTCGCAGATTGAAGCCAGCCGAGGCAATATCCGCAATGCTGCGCTCATCGCTGAACGGGCGCTTGTCTTCGCGCCCAATGATCTCGGGGTGCTCTTCCAAGCAGGATACCTTAAGTACCAGGATAAGGCCTATGAAGAGGCGCGCATTATTTTGGAGCGCGCTCGTGCACTTGCACCGAACTATTCCAATGCGAAATACTTTTTAGGGCTCACCTACGACGAACTTGGTGAGCGCGATGAAGCGATACAGGAATTTATTCAGATTGGCGAGCTTAACCCGGACAATGAGGAAGTAAAACAGATTCTCGCCAACCTTCGCGCTGGCTTGCCCGCTCTCGCTGGTATCCGCTAAATCGTGGTAAGCGCATTTTTACGCCTGCTACAGCGAGAGTGGAGCGGACTGCATCAAGCCGCCCTTCTTCTTGCGGGAGCGTCTCTCTTGTCGCAGTTTCTTGGACTCCTGCGCGACCGATTGCTCGCCGGAACCTTTGGCGCGGGGCGCGAGCTTGATATTTACTACGCCGCCTTTCGCATCCCTGACCTTCTCTACGTGACGGTTGCCTCCTTTGTTTCGGTAACCGTGCTCATTCCTGTACTCACTCGCTATCGTGGGCGCGGTAGCCGCGAGGAGGAGGGGAACTTTCTTTCCCGCGCGGGGACCGTATTTGCCTCTGCCTGCGCGGGGGTATCGCTCATCCTGTTTGCCATTATGCCGACACTTGCCGCTTTTGTTGCGCCTGGTTTTGATGCGATTGCACTGAAGGAGCTTATTTTCCTCGCACGGCTCATGCTCCTCTCGCCGCTCCTCCTGGGCCTCTCCGGTGTGCTGGGAAGTGTTACCCAGCTTGAAAAGCGCTTTGTCCTATACGCGCTTGCGCCCGTGCTCTACAATATGGGGATCATCGGGGGACTCCTCTTTCTCTTTCCAATCTTTGGGCTCCCCGGTCTTGCGCTTGGCGTGGTGTTCGGAGCGGTACTGCATCTCTCCATCCAATTTCCCGCAGTCCGGCTCGCGGGATATTCTTTCAAAGTTTCACTCCCGCGGGGAGGGGAGTGGTCTGAATTGCGCCACGTCATTGCCCTGTCTATTCCGCGGACTATCACTCTTGCCGCGCACCAGCTCTCGCTGACGGGGCTTTTTGCGCTCGCCTCACTCCTCAACGTCGGCTCTATTGCCATCTTCACGTTTGCGTGGAATCTGCAGTCGGTTCCCCTGGCATTGCTTGGCGTGAGCTACTCTGTGGCAGCGTTCCCCACGCTCTCTGAATTGCACGCACGGGGGCAGCGCGAGCAATTTGTAGGGTACATGCGCGAGGCGGCGCGGCATCTCATTTTCTGGTCCCTGCCCATTTCCGCACTCGTTATTGTCCTGCGTGCGCACATTGTGCGCGTTATCCTTGGGAGTGGCTCCTTTGACTGGATTGCCACGCGGCTTACCGCTGCAGCGCTCGCGCTTCTCTGCATTTCGCTGGTGGCGCAGAACCTCGTTCTTTTATTTGTGCGCGGTTACTACGCCTGCGAAAAAACGCGCGTGCCGCTCGTCGTCAATACGCTCTCCTCGCTCGGCATTATTGCGCTCGCACCGCTACTCGTTTTTCTCTTTACTCGCTTGCCTCTCTTCGCGCAGACTATGGAACGCCTCCTGCGCGTGGAGGGTCTGCCTGGCACCTCGGCGCTCATGATACCGCTCGCTTTTACCATCGGACTCATCATTAACGTGGTGATTATCTGGCGCCTGTTTGAACGCGATTACGGGAAGTTTCTTTCAACGATTTATGATACGCTCTACCAATCGCTTGCTGCCGCACTTCTCATCGGCACTACCGCGTATTATACGCTGATTGCCGTTGCCGGGTTCTTTAATACAGGGACTTTTCTGGGTATTGCGCTCCAGGGGCTCTTGGCGGCGCTCTTTGGAATTGCCGCCGGGGTGATACTCCTCATTGTTTTTGACAGCCGTGAGCTTTCCGAGCTCATGGCGGCGCTTAAGAAGAAAGCTCCCCGCCGCAAGCTCGTGCTCCCCGAACCGGAAGGATTATAGTAGACTACACGGATGTTGTCCCGAATACGCAATTTCAGCATTATTGCCCATATTGACCACGGCAAATCCACGCTTGCCGACCGCATGCTTGAGCTCACGGGGACTGTGGAAAAGCGCAAAATGCACGATCAGGTCTTGGACCGGATGGAGCTGGAGCAGGAGCGCGGCATCACAATAAAGATGCAACCTGTGCAGATGAGGTATCATCTGCACCGCGGAAAGGACGCCGACAGTACGCGGAATGACGCGGAAAAGGAGGAGAATGCGGAAGAAGAGCTGTTGTATAAAGATTTAAGCTACAAAATCCGCGGTGTGCTGTTTGCCGTGAGAAAAAATCTTGGTCTCGGGCACAAAGAGCAGGTCTATCATAGTGCGCTTGAAATCGAATTTAAGAAAGCAGGGCTGCCATTTGAGAGCAAAAAGAATATTCCTATCCGTTACGACAGCATTAAAATAGGTACGTACCAGCCAGATTTTGTAATTGACAATAAGATACTCATAGAACTCAAGGCTCTTCCAGAAATCGGCAGACCGCAAATTGAACAGGTCTGGTCGTATTTGAAGGGCTGTGAGTATACGCTTGCGCTCTTAGCAAATTATGGATCGCGAGACCTCGAGATTAAAAGAATTGTGTACGATACTGCCCGAAATTCTTCTGCGTTGTCTGCGTTAAGTCAGCGAGTGTCTGCGCAAGTTGAGGATGAGTGCATCCTCAACTTGATTGATACGCCAGGACACATAGATTTTTCCTATGAGGTCTCGCGGGCGCTTACGGCCGTTGAAGGCGTGATCTTGGTCGTAGACGCAAGTCAGGGGGTGCAGGCGCAAACTTTCACGGTGCTCCACCAGGCCGAGGAGTTGGGACTTACCATTATCCCCGTCGTCAATAAAATTGACCTCCCTATTGCCCGCACCGCGGAGGTGAAGGAGGAGGTTGCTACACTCCTCAAGGTCTCCAAGGGTTCAATCCTTGAGGTCTCGGGAAAGACAGGAGAGGGGGTAGACGCGCTCCTTGAGGCGGTGGTAAGGCGAATTCCGCCGCCGCGCGAGACCTTTGAGGGGACAAAGAGCGCGCGTGCGCTCGTGTTTGATTTTGAATACTCTACACACCGCGGGGTCTCGGTGTACGTGCGCGTGCTGGATGGCACACTCCGCGCGGGCGCAGAGCTCATTCTGACCGCCACAGGGGAAAGGTTTACCGCAAGCGAGGTAGGAATCTTTACGCCGGATCAAAAAACGGCTCCCGAGCTCGGCCCCGGAGCAATTGGTTACATTGTTACCGGCATCAAACAGGCAGGAGAAGCGCGCGTTGGCGACACAGTAACTTTGCGCGCGCATCCGCTACCGCCCCTGCCAGGGTACCGGCAGCCCAAGCCTGTGGTGTGGGCAAGCATCTATCCCGAGAACCAACTTGCCCGACCGAGCGACCTCGGTCGTTCGGGCGGGGATGATTTTACGCTGCTGCGCCAAGCGCTCACACGCCTGCGCCTCTCCGACGCGGCGCTCACCTTTGAAGAGGAGTCAAGCGGAACACTTGGGCGCGGTTTCCGCTGTGGCTTTCTCGGCATGCTTCACCTTGAGATTGTCACCGAGCGTCTGCGGAGGGAATTTAGACTTACGCTCATTGTGGCAACGCCGACCATCAGCTACCGTGTGCTGTGGAAAGACGGGCATACCGATACAGTGTACTCGCCGTCGCGTTTCCCTGACGAGAGCGCTGTCTCCCTTATTCATGAACCGTGGGTCTCCGTGCGCATCATTACACCGCCGGATTATCTTGGCGCGCTCGTCACTCTCCTCTATGAGCATGAAGCCGAGATGGGGGAGACGCAGAGTTTTGGCGAATCACGCGTTGCGCTCTCGGTAGCCATGCCTCTCCGCGAGCTGATGCGCAATTTTTTTGACGCGCTCAAGAGCGCAAGTAGCGGCTACGCGTCACTGTCTTATGAGTATGAGGCCGAGCGCCCTGCCGATGTGGTGCGTCTGGATATCCTCGTCAACGAGGAGCTGGTGCCGGCATTCTCCCGTGTGGTATCGCATCGCCGGGTGCAAGAAGAGGCCGAGCGCGCCGCCGCTCGCCTTAAAAGCCTCCTGCCGCCCCAGTTGATTGTGATTAAAATTCAAGCACGGGCGCTCGGCCGCATCCTAGCGGCCGAGCGCATTGCTGCTCTGCGCAAGGACGTGACCGGCTATTTGTACGGCGGCGACCGGTCCAGGAAAATGAAGCTTCGCGAGAAGCAGAAAAAGGGCAAAAAGAAAATGCAAAAACTGGGAAAGATATCCATCCCCAGCCAGGTCTTTTTGCAAATGGTGCGGCAGGGCGGGAGCTAAGAGGTGAGCGCCGGGGCTGCATAAAGGAGCACCATAGAGAGTGCGGTCAAAAAGACGAGTACCGCCCAGATAAGCTGCATCTTTTTCCGGTGCTTGCTTCCAAACATTCACTTCACTATACTCGTACTATGCGTGAATTTCAAGCAAGGCGGAACACATTGCGGGCAGTGCTTTATTCGCGGGCAGTGCTCCTCATCCTGGCGGCTTGCGTAGTATTTATCAGTTTCTCGGTCTACAATATCTATCAAAAGAGCCGCTATGCCGAGGCAAACCGTCGTGAGGCAGAAGCGCAGCTTGCTACGCTTAAAACGCGTAAGGAAAGGCTACGGGCAGATATCAAACGGCTGGGGACGCAGGAGGGGATTGAGACAGAGCTGCGCGGGCGCTTCCCTATTGCTGCGCCCGGTGAGGGGGTGATACAGATTGTGGAGACAGAGGGGGTGATGGCTACGACAAGCCAGCCAATAGAGCCAGCGCCGAAAAGCTCTTTTTGGAGGAGGTTCTTTTAAGCAAGCGGGATTAGTTTAGTGGCAGAATGGCTGCTTCCCAAGCAGCAGGCACGAGTCCGATTCTCGTAT
>Ga0076242_124_pt1 | contig 12411 bp, 9 predicted proteins | sample RifGroF1_FD_67708 | JGI IMG/M metagenome (GOLD analysis project Ga0076242, IMG submission 67708) | Parcubacteria bacterium GW2011_GWF1_52_5
GAGACTGTAGAGACCCTTGGCGCGGTAGTCAATACTAAAGTTTTTCATCCCTGCCACCGCGAGCGAGCGCGCGAGCGCGCGGTACATCTTCTCAAGCCGTGGCTGTGTCTCACGTCGCTTTTCTTTGAGGAGCTTTTTGACGAGTGTGTGTTCTTCAGGGAGAGTGAAGGGGAAGGCCCCATCCTCTAGCTCCTCCTTCAGCTGTCCCATGCCGAGGCGGTTGGCCAAGGGCGCGTAAATCTCAATAGTCTCCACGGCAATGCGCAGCCTCTTTTCTTCAGGAACTGCGGCGAGGGTGCGCACGTTGTGCAGGCGGTCGGCAAGGCGGATGAGCAATACACGGATGTCTTTTGCCGTAGCGATGAAGAGCTTACGCAGGCTCTCGGCGTGCCGCTCTGCTCCCTTATACTTGAGATGTCCCAGCCTGGTCACTCCCTCAACGAGGAAGAATATTTCTGGCCCGAATTCTTTTTTCAAACACTCGCGCACTCCATGGTTCTCTTCTAGGCAGTCGTGGAGGAGCCCCGCGGCTATGGTCTTGGCGTCGGCATGCTGTTCTGTTAGGATGCCTGCCACGGCAAGCGGGTGCGTAATGTAGGGTTCGCCAGAATAGCGCAACTGCCCCTCGTGCGCCTCACGCGCAAAGACGTATGCGCGACTCACCAGCTCGCGATCTGGGAGAGAGTTCAGCGAGTTTACAATATTCGTAAGCGGCTCCATATTAATGTTCTCCTGTCTTCAGCTTATGGGGATTGTGATTGGGGCACAATTTGCTTGAACATCGCTCGGGTATGGTCTTGGTGCCCTCCATCATCAAGGACCCGCACAGGGGGCAGAGATTGCCCGTGGGCTTGCTTTTGATAATCGTTTTGCACTTTGGATAATTGGAACAGCCGTAAAAGAGCCCGTAGCGACCGCGCTTCTCCACCATAGTTCCCTGCCTACCGGCCGGCAGGCCCTCCTTGCAGACGGGGGGAGATGAACTTGCCGTAATGTCCGTCACGCTCAATCAGCCGCCCATCCTCGCACTCGGGGCACTTCTCACCGGTCTCTTTAGGCCCCTCAATCACCTTCCCCTCAAGAGTGAGCGCGCCGAAGCAGGCGGGGAACTTTTTGCAACTGTAGAATTTGCCGCTTTTGCCGAGCTTTACGCACATAGGGCCGCCGCAAACGGGGCAGTGTAATTCTTTGGGCGCGTCGCCGAGGTTGTTAATTTTTGGAATGTCCTTTTTCCCCAGCACGGCGCGGTGGAAGGGCGTGTAAAAATCCGTCAATGTTTTTTCGTAACTGCGTTTGCCGCGCGCAATGTCGTCCAGCTCGTCCTCCATCTCGGCGGTAAAGGTGTCGCTAATGTAGTTCATGAAGTGCTCTTCAAGGAAGGAGCTGACGAGCTCACCGAGCTCGGTCGGCTTCAGCGAGCGCCCCTCCTTGGTAACATACTCGCGGTCGCCTAAAGTCTTTAAGATAGCCGCGTAGGTTGATGGCCTGCCGATGTCGCGCTTTTCTAACTCTTTTACAAGTCCTGCCTCGGAGTAGCGGTGCGGCGGCTCGGTCTCTTTACCCTCCTTTTCTATAGACTTGAGCTCAAGCGAGTCGCCTACCGCGAGGTGGGGGAGTTCCAATTCCTCACCCCGCGCTTCCGGGTCCGCGAGGAGCCAGCCGGGAGAGACCACGACGTTGCCGTTTGCCGTGAAGTCGGGAACCTTTGTGTTTTTTGGGAGGGCGGTAATCTTTGTCCGCAGGAATTTCGCATCGGCCATCTGGCTCGCAACCGTTCTCGCCCAGATGAGCCGGTACAATTTTTTCTCGTCAGGATTGCGCCCCGCGCCCCGCGTGCGTGTGTCTGTGGGGCGGATGGCCTCATGCGCCTCCTGCGCATTCTTGCTCTTGGTTTTAAATTGCCTGGTGGCAACAAGCTGTGCGCCGAACTCTTTTTCAATCACGCGCGCAATAATGGGGAGCACAAGCTCCGAGAGCGCCGTTGAGTCGGTGCGCATGTAGGTGATAAGCCCCGCCTCATAGAGCTTCTGCGCGATGCGCATAGTATTGGCAGGGGAGAAGCCGAGCCGCGATGAGGCAGCCTGCTGGAGTGTGGAGGTGGTAAAGGGCGCTTTAGGAGAACGAGCAACCTCTGTTTGCGTAACATCCGTTACACTCCAAGGATGTTCACGACCTGTTCCAACAATCAGGTCGGCTTCTTTCTCGTCGCGCGGCTCTTCTACACAGGTAAACGTAATTACTTGTGTTTTTAATCTGCCCGGTGTCTCAAGCTCTGCGGTAATTACAAAATAGGCCTCGGGCACAAAGGCGCGTATCTCGCGCTCGCGCTCAACGAGGATGCGCAGTGCCGGCGACTGCACGCGACCTGCGGAGAGGCCGTAGCGTAATTTTTTCCAAATGAGCCCTGAGAGGTCGTATCCTACGAGGCGGTCCAGGACGCGCCGCGCTTCCTGCGCTTCCTTGAGGTTCTCGTCTATGGCGCGCGGATGAGCAAGCGCCATGAGCACGGCGTCGCGGGTAATCTCGTGGAAAACGACGCGCTTGGGGTCGCGGAGCTTGCAGGCCTCCTTCACATGCCAAGCAATCGCCTCGCCCTCGCGGTCGGGGTCAGTGGCGAGGAGCACTTGCTCTACCGTTCGCGCGCGGCGCGCAATCTCGTCAACGATACGCTCTTTACCTTTCACCACCTCGTAATGCGGTGTGAAGCCGTGCGTGATGTCTACTGCTTGCCTATTGCTCTTGGGGAGATCCCTGATGTGGCCAACGCTCGCAAGCACCTCATAGCCCTCGCCAAGATACTTTGAAATCGTTTTCGCTTTTGCGGGTGATTCAACGATGAGTAATTTCATTACCTTAAAGTAGTAACACGCTTTGCATCTGCATGCAATTTCTTACGCCAAATAAAATTCTCCCAAGCGTTCCACAATCGCGCCGCGCAACTCCAACGAGGCGATAATCGTGTTTGCTTCGCTCACGGGGAGCTTGAGCGCTCGGATGAGTCCGTCGCGTGGCGATGGCTCATCTGCGAGGAGCTCAATAATACTGCGCTCTATCGGAGTGAATAAATCCAAATTGAGCGTCCGCGGCTCGTTATCATCTGTGCGGATGCCGAGCGTCGCGAGGATGTCGCCGCTCCCGCGCGCGGGAGCGGCTCCCTGCGAGAGGAGCGTGTTGGCGGTAATCAGCGTCCCCGATTGCTCGCTCGCCTCAATGATGAGTACCGCGTGCGCGAGTCCGGCCATGATGCGGTTGCGGCGCGGGAAGGTGTGGAGTCCTGCGGGCGCGGTGGGCGGGAGCTCCGAGATGAGCGCGCCGCCGGCCTCAATAATTTCATCCGCAAGGCGCACATTTGATGGCGGATGTAGCACAGCGCGGTCCAATCCCGAACCGGGGATGGCAATGGTGATAAGGCCGGCGGCAAGCGCAGTTTTGTGCGCAATGGTGTCTATGCCGATGGCAAGTCCGGAGACGATAACAATGGGCTGGCCTGCGAGGCCGTGGAGGAGGAATTCGCAAGCTTCTCTGCCGTAGCCGCTGTATTTGCGCGAGCCGACCACAGCGAGGCACTTGAGTTCAGAGGAGGGGAGTTTTCCTTCCAGCCACAACTCTTTCGGTGCATCCGGTATCTCTTGCAATAATTCCGGAAATTCATCAAGTGTGAGATGTTCGAACTTACGAAGCATCTGTACAGTGTAAAGTTACAGAGGGAAATTTACAATTTTCAATTTACGAATTTACATTCAATTTTTAAATAAAATCATACCACTTTTCTACGATCGTAGAAAAGTGGTATGATTTCTTAAAACATCGTGTAGGGATTTTTCTTTTGTATGAGGCTGCGCTACTATAAGGGCATGCTGGATATTAGGTTTATTCGGGACAATAAGGAGCTTGTAGCCGAGGCGGCCACAAAAAAGCACATTGAGTTTGATGTGGAGAAGCTCATTGCCCTTGACGACGAGCGCATCAAACTCCTTGCCGAGGTGGAAAGTGCCCGTGCCACGCAGAATGCCGCTAACGACGCCATCTCTAAAGCGGGCGAGGGTGAGCGAGAAAAGCTCCTCACCGAGATGCGCGCAGTCAAAGAGACGCTCGCGGGAAGCGAGGAAAAGCTCAAGAGCGTAATGGACGAATGGCGCATAGCAATGCTTCAGGTTCCCAACATCCCCGACATGAGCGTGCCGGAGGGAGATAATGATGCGTCAAATCTGGAATACTCGCAATGGGGCAAGATTCCCCAGTTCTCCTTCGCTCTCAAAAATCACATTGAGCTCATGGAGGGACTGGGGATGCTGGACCTTGAGCGCGGCGCAAAGGTCTCGGGCTTTCGCGGCTACTTCCTCAAGGGCGATGCCACACTTCTCTCGTTTGCGCTCTGGCGCTTTGCCATTGATACTCTGGTCCAAAAAGGATTTGAGCCACTCTTGACGCCCGCAATCGTCCGCAAGGAGCCCCTCTTGGGCACCGGCTACCTCCCGCAGGGCGAGGAGGACCTCTACCGCACCCAGGATGGCGAGTACTTCTCGGGTACTGCGGAGGCGCCGACCATGGGCTACTCTATGGACGAGACGCTTGAGCTTACAGAACTTCCCAAAAAATCCATTTCCTTCTCACCTTGTTACCGCCGCGAGGCGGGGAGTCACGGTAAAGATACGCGCGGTATACAGCGAGTCCACGAGTTTTACAAAGTGGAGATGGTGGTGCTCTGCGAGGGCAGCCATGAAGTAAGCGTGCAGTGGCACGAGGAATTGCGCGAGAATGCAGAGGAGCTCATGCAGGCGCTCCACATCCCCTATCGCGTCGTTATTAACTGCGGCGGCGACCTTGGACTCGGCCAAGTCAAAAAGTATGACATTGAGGCCTGGGTGCCCTCGGAGGGGCGCTACCGCGAGACACATTCCATTTCATACTTCCACGACTTCCAAACACGGCGCTTCAGCATCAAGTACAAGGATGCGGAAGGGAAGAAGCGCTTCGCGCACTCCTTAAACGGCACAGCAATCGCAACACCACGCCTCCTCATTTCACTTTTGGAAAATCACCAGCGTGCTGACGGCTCCGTGGGCGTGCCGCCGGCGCTCATCCCATACGTTAAGAAGAACGTTCTTAGCCCCTAATCTGGCACGATGAATAGAAAGAAAGCTATTCTCAAAAAGTCTATTGAGTTCACACGTCGCGTGCGGGCGATTAAAATTACACTCTCTTTTGGCTTTGCTGTTTTTAGTGTTGTGGGACTGCTTATTGCATTCAACCTAGATGCCCTGCGTCTCTCGCGGATTAGCGTAAGCGGCGCGCGGGTCGTCTCGGGAGAGAACATTTCCCATGCGGCCGCAGGCGCTCTGCACGGCTCCTACTTTTATCTTATCCCGCACAGCAATGCGCTTCTCTATCCGCGCGAGCGCGTGCGAGTCGCCGTGACGGCTGTGTCGCCGCGTATCAAGAATGTTCGTCTGCGCGTGCGCGGCTATAGCACACTGATTGTTCAGTTGCTGGAAAAATGTCAAAAAGCTTGGGTGAAGCCCATTGCCTCTATCTTGATGAAAGCGGCTTCGCCTTTGGTATTGCGCCGTTTTTCAGAGGGGATTCCTACCTGGTTTTTACTAGCTCCCGCACACCTGCCGTCGGCTTCTCGCTCATGGATGAGGGCGCCTTTGCCGCACTGCAGAGCTTTGCGCGCAGTTTCCCTGTCCCCCTTGTCGGCGTGACGGCAGAGGAGGAGCGTTATACGCTCAAAACGCGCGAGGGTTATGACATCCTAGTCAATCCCCAGGTTCCCTTTGATATAACGCGCACAAGCGTCTTGGCGGCTCTGGCCAGCGAGGCGCTTGCGTCAAAGCTCCGGGAGGGGAAGGAACTCCTCTATCTTGATGCGCGCGTGCTGGGAAAGGCGTTCTACAAATTAGAAGACTGATACGTTATACTAAAGGATATGAAGACTGTTATCTCTGTCTCTCTCGCCCTTGCCGTGGGGCTTTTTGCCGCATTCATACTATTTTTTGGTGGACGCTTTGCGCTTTCCCTGGTCACCGGGAGCAATCCGAAATCTGCACAGAGCGCACCCGTCGCCGAGGCTACGAGTTCCGAGAACGCATACTCAAAACTCTCACTCGGCTCCCTAGCCGAAGAACCTTTTACTGCGCCAAAAGAGGGCAAAGCAATATATGTTGACCTTGACAGCATGAAGCTTTCACTCTACAAGGATGGCGCACTTGTTGAGACGGTGCCTGTTGTCTCCAAGGGGCGTGTGGGCACTGCTTGGGAGACACCGCCCGGAGTCTACCGCGTTGAGACCAAGGAGGAGAATCACTTCAGCTCCATCGGCAACGTGTGGATGCCTTCCTCAATGCAGTTTTTTGGGAACTTTTTCATTCATGGATGGCCCTACTACCCGGGTGGCACGCCTGTTGCGCAAGGGTACTCGGGCGGCTGTATCCGGCTCACCAGCGATGATGCCAAGCGAGTCTTTGTGTTTGCCGAAAAAGGCACGCCGATTGTAATTTCTAGCTCCTCGTCATCCGCCTCCGCGGACCTGGTCGTCCACAGCGCCGGCGAGACAAGCCAGAGTTTTTACTACGTGGCAAACCGCGCGGCGCCTCCGCGCATTTCAGCCGACGCGTACCTCGTTGCCGATTTGGATTCCGGCGACATACTCATGGAGCGCAATAGCGGGAAGATGTATGCCATCGCCTCCATCACCAAACTGATTACGGCGCTCACCTCGCTTGACGCGGTCAACCAGTACCAGGCGGCGCGCGTGTCTGTACGAGCAGGGGCGACCCACGGTGACTTTGGCGGCCTCAAGGTGGGAGAAACGCTCACTGTGAGTACCTTGCTCTACCCGCTGCTTATGGAGTCCTCCAATGATGCCGCAGAGGTAATTGCCGAACACTACGGACGGGACCGCTTTCTTTCGCTGATGAATAAGAAGGCGGAGTCCATCGGCCTCCTCAATACGCACTTTGGCGACCCCAGCGGGCTCTCCCCGGAAAACGTCTCCACGGCGCAGGACCTTTTTACTCTCGCGCAGTATATTTACCGGTATAAATCGTTTGTGCTGGAGACGACTAAGATGGCGGTGAAAAAGGTTGAGGCGGAAGTTCCCGGTTCGCGCACGCACACCTGGTACAACAACAACTACTTTGTGGTGCGCGGCGACCCTAAGTACCTGGGCGGCAAGAACGGCTACACCGATGAGGCCGGCCGCACACTTCTCTCCCTCTTCTCTCTCCCGCTTTCTGAATTTGAAAAAAAGCATATTGCGGTGATTGTACTTGCGAGCGAGAACCGTGAGAAGGACGCAGAGCAACTAGTGCGATACATAACCAAAAATGTCTATTACGGCGTGAGCTCCGACATCGGCCGCGTGGCTGTAAAAAAGCTCTCTGCTCCATTGCTGGCAGAAGAAAAAGGCGAGAATTCTCTGTTCACGCAAGCAGGGGAGCGTCTCGCGGCTTCGCTCGGCGCCGCCAAGCGGCCCATGGGTTCTGATGAAAAAGACGAAGTGAAACTTCTTTTTGTGGGAGACATAATGGCGGACCGCGGCGTAAAGGGTATGGTGGAAAAACAGTTTGCCAAAAAGTACGACGCGCTTTTTGCTCATGCAACTTCGCTTGCTGACTACGATATCACCTTCGGTAATCTTGAGGGGCCAATCTCTGACAAAGGCAAAAATGCGGGGAGTATTTACTCCTTTCGCATGAGTCTTGCAGTCGCGCCCGCGCTCAAGCGAGCGGGCTTTGATATAGTCAGTGTCGCCAATAACCATGCAGGCGATTGGGGGCAGGAGGCATTCACCGACACTCTCTCCCATTTGGGCGAGTACGGCATACGCTACACGGGCGGAGGCTACGACTACAGTGACGCGGCAGGCGTTACGGTGATTGAGCGCAAAGGGGTGCGCGTGGGCTTTCTCGGCTTTTCTGATGTGGGGCCGAATTGGTTGCGCGCCAGCGGGGGACAGGCGGGGATACTCACCGTTGACTCGGACTTTGACGCCATTATCAAACGCGCCTCGCGCTCTGTGGATGTGCTTGTGGTCTCACTGCATTTTGGCGACGAGTACCAACCCCTAAGCAATGAGCGTCAAAAGGCGCTCGCGCGGCGCGCCGTGGAGGACGGAGCGCGCATCGTCATCGGGCATCACCCGCATGTGACGCAGGAGCTTGAGCGCTATAACGGCGGAATCATTGCCTACAGCCTCGGCAATTTCATCTTTGACCAATACTTCTCGCCAGAGACCATGCAGGGGCTCGCGCTTGCCGTAACGGTGAGCAAAGAAGGTGTGGGCGAGGTTAAGCGCCTCCCCTTCATTATCAATGCGCAGTACCAACCGCTCTTGGATGAAAAAAAGTAGTCTCGCGTTCTCGTTCGCACTCCTCTTTCCATTCTCTTTTGGATGGGTAGGGGATATTGCTCTGCAATTTGCCTCGCTGGCAACCACGCGCGCCTATCCGGTGACAGTGAATTCGCAGGACCTCATGAAAAGTTATCAGGCTCGGAAACTCACCGTGCTCATCGTGCCCGGGCATGACAACATAGATCCGGGCGCCGCATTTGGGGATGTCAGCGAAGCAGATATTAATCTCACCATGACTAAGTATCTCCTGGAGCGCTTTGGCAATGACGCTAATATACACGCATCCAGCGCCCGCGATGTGGTCAGCGGCGACTACAGCCCCGAGATTAAGACATATATTGCGGAGGAGAAAGAAGATATTGATTCGTGGAGCAAAATTCTGCGCGCGCTCGCCACATACTATCGGGAGAACAATGCGCTTAAGCCGGAAGCGCTTGTGCACCATAACTCCGCAAACCCGCGTGTTGCCCGCGTTCTCTACGGCATTAACCGCTGGGCGAACGAGCACGACATAGATGTTGTGCTCCACGTGCATTTTAACGACCATACTCGTCGCGCACGCAGTCGCCCGGGCAACTACTCTGGCTTCACCATCTATGCGCCGCATGAGGGTCTCCCCAACGGCAGAGCGAGCCAGGAGCTTGCGCAGAGTATTTTTGACCGGCTCAATGACCGCTTTCCAGTGAGCGACTTGCCCGGCGAACACCTCGGCGTAACTCCGGACGCCGAGCTCATCGCAGTTGGCGCAAACGGCTCGCGCGAGAAGGTGTCGTTCCTCATTGAGTACGGATACATCTACGAGTCGCAGTTCAAGGACCCGGAAGTGCGGGATAAAATTGTGCGCGAGATGGCCTATCAGACGTACATGGGCGTAAAAGATTTTTTTGAAGCGCATGCGCTTGAGCGGGCGAGGGAGACGACGCTCATCCCCTACGTGTTTACACGCGACCTTGCGCGGGGAGCAAAAAATGATCCCGACATTCTCCATCTGCAGGGGGCGCTCAACGCGGCAGGATTCTATCCTCCAAGCGGAAAGACTTTGAACCGATGCCCTATAAATGGCAGTTTTGGCCCCTGCGTGGAGCGGGCGGTGAAGAGCTTCCAATCAGCATACGGGATTAACACGACGGGCACGGTGGGCCCGCAGACGCGGGCCAAGCTCAACGAGCGCTTCAGCTCAAGCGGTGCGAGCACCACTGCTCCTGCGGAATAAAAAAGTCCCCACCGCATGTCGCCCGTAGTGGTGGGGAAAATCAGACATCAGACATAGGAATGTGCTTAGAAATCTTCATCCTCTCCGCGGTATGCGGGGGAGGGTGGCGCATAGTACTCTTGGTAGAGCGGGCCGCCATTCCGTTCATTGGTTCCGAGAAATGTAAGCGGGAAGGTGGCTATCTCAAACACGCCTACCGCTGCATCTCGCACGGTGCGGAGTGGTCCGAGCACTGCCCCCGCGATATTGGATAGTACAGGCATCTCTACTGCCTGATCTCCGTTGAAGAATGAGCGGGGAATGTGTTTTGGCGAAGTTATCGCTGTGTGCACTCCGTGTGCGAAACGATTGCTCATGCGAGCTCCCATGTTGTCTATACGCATTTCGAACTCCGTTGGGCAAGGGTCGGGAGGACAAACATAATATGGTGTACTCTGGATGTAGTACTGCTGTGCAATCCCTGTGAACGGGAATGAGCACATAACGAGGGCCGTCGCCAGGACGAGTAATAACGGCTTCATGAGTGGACTCCTTTTGCCGTAAAGATCATACCGCGAAAGCGGTTACTGGGCTTATAGTACTATTCGTGTATTCGGTTGTCAATCTGTATCTCCTCTGTTACGCTCTCTTTATGCAGAGAGGATTTTGGAACAAACTCCCGCGTCCCTTTTTTTGCTTAGCGCCGATGGCAAACGTCACCGACGCGGCTTTCCGGCGCGTGATCGCGAAGTACGGGAAACCTGATGTGCTCTGGAGTGAATTTGTATCGGCAGACGGACTGCAGTCAGCGGGGAGAGAGAAATTGCTCATTGATTTTTTGTACGACAAGAGCGAGCGGCCCATTGTTGCGCAGATCTTTGGCGCGCGACCGGAGACGATTGAGCAGAGCTCCGCGCTTATTGTAGAGCTCGGATTCAGCGGCATAGACATCAACATGGGCTGCCCCGACCGTGCGGTGGAGAGGCAGGGTGCGGGCGCGGCGCTCATTAAAAATCCAGCCTTGGCTAAGGAAATTATTGCAGCAGCTAAGCAGGGCGCGGGGGATGTCCCTGTCTCGGTTAAGACGCGCACAGGCTACAATACGAACATAGTTGAGGAATGGATAGACAATCTGCTGGAGGCACGTCCTGCCGCGATTACGCTCCACGCGCGCACGCGCAAGCAAATGTCAAAGGTTCCCGCCGACTGGGACTCGGTGCGTCGGGCAGTGGAGATAGCACGGGGAAGCGGCACGCTCATCGTCGGCAACGGCAGTGTCGGTTCGCCAAAAGAGGCGCGCGTGCGCGCGGCGGAGAGCGGCTGTGATGGTGTGATGTTCGGCAGTGCCATTTTTGGCAACCCGTGGCTGTTTGCCAATAGAACTCCCAAATTGCACGAGCGGCTTACCGTGATGGTGGAGCATGCAAGAGCTTTTGAGGAGCTCTTGGGAGAGCATAAAAATTTTTCCATCATGCGCAAGCATTTTGGCGCCTATGCGCGCGGCTTTGACGGCGCAGCAGAGCTGCGGGAGAAATTAATGAGGACCGAGAACGCGGACGAGGTAGAGTCGATCGTCTTAAAAGATCACAAAATTTCACGATCGTGTTAAGATGTTACAATCTGACATATGGGAATTAGGAGGAGAAGAAGAAATAAGATAATCATCTCTAGCCCGATGAAGAAAAAAGTTCTCCTCCTTATTTTTAGTGGAATAGCGCTGTCGCTCTCACGTTCTCCTCGCGGATATTTTAAAATTATCGGACATCTGCGGAGGGAATGGAAAAGCGTTGACCACCGCTATCTCTTAATGATCATCAGAGAGTTTAAGGAGCATCGCTTGATTGATTATCGTGAATCGGAAGATGGGACAATTTCACTCGTACTTACCGAGCGTGGCAGAGAGCGCACGCTTTCTTTTCAGCTTGATACGATGGAAATTCCGCATCCTGTGCGATGGGATGGCCTGTGGCGAATAGTTTTCTTTGATATTCCTGAAAAATTTCGCGAGAGACGAGATGCTTTTCGCAATTTCTTAAAACAGCTTGGTTTTATAGAAATCCAAAAGTCAGTCTGGGTGCACCCCTATCCATGTAAAGATCAGATTGATTTTGCAATTGAGGTTTTTGAAGTACGTGTTCATGCACGCTATGGAGAACTCGCAACTTTTACCTTGGAAGAGGAGCTTTTGGCCCGTTTCCATCTTAAAAAACCGGCAGGAGACATACAAAAAAGATAACACTTTATCACGATCGTGTTAAAGTGTTGTAAAATCGGCGGGGACTTGGACTGTGCTATGATACGAGTCTATGAACGAGCGTGTGCTGTATCGCAAATACCGGCCGGCACAGTGGAGCGAGGTCCTTGGCCAGCCGCACATTGTAGCGGTGCTCAAGACGGCGGCGGAAGAGCACACCATTGCGCACGCGTACCTCTTCTCGGGCTCGCGCGGAACGGGCAAGACCTCGGTGGCGCGCATCTTTGCCGCGGCAATCGACTGCACACCCACCGACCTCTATGAGATTGATGCCGCGTCCAATCGCGGAATTGACGAAATAAGAAATTTAAAAGAGGGAGTGCGAACCGCTCCGGCGCGTGGAGGATATAAAGTTTACATTATAGACGAAGCTCACATGTTAACTGGACCAGCCTTTAACGCCCTCCTAAAAACAATTGAAGAGCCTCCGGCTCATGCCGTGTTTATTCTGGCAACAACTGAGTTTGAAAAAGTCCCAGTGACCATAACCTCCAGAACGCAAAGATTTTTATTTAAAAAAATATCCAAGATTCATATTATTGAGAAACTTTCCAAAATAGCTAAAGAAGAAAAAATTAAAATTGATGATTCTGCCTTGGAAATAATTGC
>Ga0076242_123_pt1 | contig 7601 bp, 6 predicted proteins | sample RifGroF1_FD_67708 | JGI IMG/M metagenome (GOLD analysis project Ga0076242, IMG submission 67708) | Parcubacteria bacterium GW2011_GWF1_52_5
CCGCAAGGAGCATGCGAGCGTGTATCCCTATCTGCACACGGATGCTTGCCAGGCGCCGCGAACGCTCTCCATAATGGCAGAGACGCTCGGGGTGGATGCACTGACCATCAGCGGCGCAAAAATTTACGGCCCGCGCGGCGCGGGCATTCTCTACGTGCGAGAGGGGACCAACCTTGCGCCACTCTTCTACGGCGGCGGGCAGGAGTATGGTCTGCGCGCGGGCACGGAAGATGTGTTGGCTTGCATCGGCCTTGCCGAGGCGCTTACAGTGTGCGCAGAGTTGCGCAATGAGGAACGGGAGCGACTTACGCAACTGCGTGACGAACTGATTGACGCACTGCTTGCGCTTCCCGGCGTCGTGCTCAACGGGAGTCGTGGCAGAGAACGCCTGCCCCAGAACGTGCATGTTTCTTTCAAGCACATTGCTGGGGAGCGCATGGTGGTGGAACTTGACCGACGCGGCATTGCCGCGGCAACGGGTAGCGCCTGCAGTGCGCGGACAAAGAGCGCTTCGCACGTCATCCGCGCGCTTGCCTCGCCAGAGGCGCCGTGGCGCGCGGAGGGAGCGCTGCGCCTCTCTCTCGGGCGCGATGCAACACACGCGCAGGTCCGGATGATTGCAGATACAATTTCTGATATACTGGACGCATGCACACACTTTTACCGTTAAACTATGCGTACGACGCGCTGGAGCCACATATTGACGCGCGCACAATGGAGCTCCACCATACCAAGCACCACCAAGCGTATATTGATAAACTCAATGCCGCGCTTGAAAAATATCCGGAAGGCGCCGCGTTATCGATTGAAGAGCTACTTCGTAATTTGAAAGTAGCGCCGGAAGAAGTGCGCACGGCAGTGCGTAATCACGGCGGCGGGCATGCTAATCACTCATTTTTCTGGACCATCATCGGGCCGGCGAGCACGTCGGGGACTCCGAGCGTCGCGCTTGTTGCCGCGCTCAATTCTTCGTTCGGCAGTATGGAAAAGTTTTGGGAGGCATGGCAGAGTAAGGCGCTCGGACTCTTCGGGAGCGGCTGGGTGTGGCTGGTGAAAGGGGGCGATGGTCTCTCCATCATAACTACCGCCAATCAAGATTCATCGATTTCAGAGGGGAAAACTCCCATCCTCGCGCTAGATGTGTGGGAACATGCGTATTATCTCTCGTACCAAAACCGCCGCGCTGATTATGTGACTGCGTTTAAAAATGTGATACAGTGGGATGAAGTAAGCCGTCGTTTTGACCTTTCAATGAATTCAAGGTAAATGAAAATGGACGACCTCAATCACGGCCAAATTGTACTCCTCACCATCTTGGTGAGTTTTGTCACGTCTATTGCAACAGGCATCGTAACCGTTTCTTTAATGCAGGAGGCGCCGACAACAGTCACGCAAACCATTAATCGAGTGGTTGAGCGCACTGTGGAGAAAATCATCCCCGGCGAGACTAAGACAGTCGTGCAAGAGGTGTCAAAAGTCATCAACGTGGACGATCTGGTGGTGGAAGCGGTAAAGAAAGCTTCTCCATCGGTGCTTACCATCTATAGCACACAGGGCACCTCAACCAAGGTTGGCTTTGTGGTGAGCAGCGGCGCCTACGTGGCGACTGTTGACGGGGTAAGCGCCGCGGGCTCCTACGAGCTCCGTCGCACTGAAAAAGAGAAAATCGGGCTCAAGTTTGTAAAAAATGATGAGGAGAGCGGCATCTCCCTCTATGCGCCGCTCTTCCCGGCACATGCGAGTGCGGCAGAGAAAAACCTTAATCCCATTGATTTTGCTGACTCGGAGACAGCCCCCGGCCAAACTTCCATTGCGCTTGGCGCTACCGCAAATGGTGACAAAACACTCTCGGTAGGCATTATCACTAGTGTAACGGGGGCAACCAGCACAATGCAGAAAATCAGCTCGCAGGCGATTTCCGCGCAGGTAGTGGGCGGCCCGCTTATAGACATTCACGGCAAACTCATTGGGATCAATACGGCGGAAGGGAAGGCAGTCAGCGTTTTTGCGCTGAAGCGGGTACTTGACTCAATCAAGTAGCGGTTGTACAATTTACTTCGGTGTAACGTATACACAAATATATGCCGCCATTTAATAATTTCACTACAAAAGCGCGCGAGGCAATACGCCGCGCGCATGAACTTGCCATAGAGCGGGGGCAAAACCAGGTCAATCCGGTGCATCTTTTGGCGTCGCTCCTCCTGCAAGAGGAGAGCATCGTGCTCACCATCTTGGACAAGCTGGAGATAGACACCATGCTCCTCACTGATTACGTGCTGGACTCCATTGAGGCGCCCGAGGGCTCGTCGGTGCTCTCGCCTTCCTACCAGATATACCTCACCCAAGAGCTCGTGCACACCTTTGACCAATCGGGGAAAATTGCAGGGAATCTGCGGGACGAGTTTGTCTCCACCGAGCACTTCTTGCTCGCACTCTTGGAAGTACCTAGTCAAGCAAAAGAGATTCTCACGCGCTTTCGCGTGGGACGGGACGGGATAGTGCGCGTGCTGGAGGAGCTCAAGAGCGGAGGTATGGAAGAAGCCCGTAGCGGAAAAAAACTCCGCAATTTGGAAAAGTATACCAAAAACCTTACCGAGCTCGCGCGCGCGGACAAGCTTGATCCGGTCATCGGACGCGATGAGGAGATTAAACGCATCATGCAGATTCTCTCGCGTCGCACTAAGAACAATCCCATCCTCATCGGCGAGGCGGGAACGGGCAAGACCGCAATCGTGGAGGGGCTCGCACTGCGCATTGCGCACAATGATGTACCGGAGTCCCTTAAAGACAGGGAAATTGTCTCGCTTGACCTCGGGCTCCTCATGGCAGGGACCAAATACCGCGGCGAGTTTGAAGAGCGGCTGAAGAACATTTTGAAAGAAATTGAGCGCGCGGGGAACAAAATCATTCTCTTTATTGACGAGATACACGCCATTGTGGGCGCCGGCGCGGCAGAAGGCGCCTTGGATGCGTCTAACATGCTCAAGCCCGCGCTCTCACGCGGCGAACTGCGCGCGGTGGGCGCGACAACTCTCAAAGAATACCAAAAGCATATTGAGAAAGACCAGGCGCTTACACGACGCTTCCAGCCCGTGCATGTGGAGGAACCCTCTCCTGATGACGCGGTTACTATCCTGCGAGGGCTGAAGGAAAAGTATGAATTGCACCATGGCATCCGCATCACGGACGAGGCGATTGTGGCGGCGGTGACTCTCTCCTCGCGCTACATCTCTGACCGCTTTCTCCCCGACAAGGCAGTGGACCTGATTGACGAGGCTGCCTCGGCCCTGCGTCTTGAACTTGAGAACAAACCGGAGACGCTGGAGAAGGCGCAACGCGACATCACGCGCCTGCGGGTGGAGCAGGAGGCGCTTAAGGAGGAGGTGAATTCGCACGCAGACACAAAGTCAAAGACGCGCATTAAGGACATTGAGAAGGAAATTGCAAATCTGCGCGAAAAGACGGGGGAGTTAGAATTGCGCTGGGAAAATGAGAAGGAGGCCATCGGGGGCATCCGCGATATTAAAGAGAAACTGGAGAGCGCACGGGTGGAAGCGGAACGCGCCGAGATGAACACTGATCTCTCAAAAGCGGCGGAAATTCGCTACGGGCGCATCCCCGGGCTCAACAAAGAACTCAAGGCAAAGGAGGCGCGGCTCAAGAAGTTGCAGAGCTTCCGCAAAATCACCAAGGAGGATGTGACGGGGGAGGATATCGCATCCGTGGTCGCCCGCTGGACGGGCATCCCGGTGCGGCGCATGCTTGAGGAGGAGGCGGATAAACTCGGGCGCATGGAAGAGGAACTGGGCAAACGCGTGCTGGGGCAGGTAGAGACAATCAAGAAAGTGTCTGACGCAGTGAAGCGCTCACGCGCGGGCATGGCTGACCCCAAGCGGCCGATTGGCTCCTTCATCTTCCTCGGTCCCACTGGCGTGGGCAAAACCGAGCTCGCCAAGGCGCTTGCCGAATTTATGTTTAATGACGAAAAGTCGCTCATCCGCGTGGATATGAGCGAGTATATGGAAAAGCACGCGGTCTCCAAGATGATTGGCTCGCCACCCGGCTATGTGGGCTATGAGGAGGGCGGCGCGCTTACCGAACTGGTGCGGCACCGGCCCTACTCGGTAGTGCTCTTTGACGAGATTGAAAAGGCGCACCCGGAGGTTTTCAACATCCTCCTGCAGGTCCTGGACGACGGACGGCTGACCGACTCCAAGGGACGGGTGGTGAACTTCAAAAACACCATTATCATCATGACCTCAAACATCGGGAGCGATGTTCTCAATCGTCAAGGGGCGCTCGGCTTTAGCGAGGGGGGTGCGGTGCGCGACAATGCGACGGTGAAGGAGCGGATTATGGAGAACCTCAAGGAACGCTTCAAGCCCGAGTTCCTCAACCGTGTGGATGACATCATCTTCTTCAATATCTTAAGCAAGGAAGTGCTCAAGGGGATTGTGGGCAATCAGATTGCGATTGTCTCCGCGCGCCTCAAGGCAAAAGATATTGAGCTTGAAGTGAGCGAGGATGCACTTAATTACCTCGGGGAAAAGGGCTTTGACCCCCACTACGGCGCGCGGCCGCTGAAGCGCCTCATTCAAGACAAGGTACTCAATCCGGTGGCGGAGTTCATCATTACGGCTAAGGTGCGCGGCGGCGGCGCGGTATCGGTAACCATTGTAAACGGCGAGCCTAAGGTGGAGCTCGTCCGCTCGGGAAAAGCCCGCGCCAAGCGAATCTCTGAAAAGCACCCCGAAGGCGCGATGGCGTAGCTGTCCAACCTCCGAGGTTGGACAAAACTTGTGTGCTCCCACGAGGATTCGAACCTCGATTTCAGGCTTCGGAGGCCTGCGCTCTATCCATTGAGCTATGAGAGCATGGGCGGGGTCCGTTCGCCGTGGTGGACTAACGGGGATTAATTAACGAGTGCGCCGGGAGGGATTCGAACCCCCGTAGCCCAAAGGGCGCGAGATTTACAGTCTCGTGCAATTGACCGCTCTGCCACCGACGCATAGGTGCATTCGCGTGGCAGTATAACATATTTGCGTTCTGGCGGGGAATCGGGTATAGTTTCCCTCGTATGTCACAAGATAACCTCATCAAGCTCGCCTGCAGCACATGCAAACGAGTTAACTACTGGAGTAGCAAAAACCGCAAAAAGGTGGAGCGTAAAATTGAGCTCAAAAAGTACTGCAAGTGGTGCAAGAAGGCCACAATACACAAAGAGGTAAAGAAATAGTGTATAATCACAAACAGCTTGATTTTTTCCGGCTTTACCCTCGCCAGAGGCGGGGCTCCGACGCCGATCAAAAATCAAGCCGTTTGTTCTCTTTTGGGCCTATAGTTTCAATGGTAAAACGGCGGTCTCCAAAACCGTAGTTCGAGGTTCGACTCCTCGTGGGCCCGCAGCTATACCCACCCAATATTTTTGTTCCGTTTAAACCAGGTGCGTTGACGTTTGGCGTAGTGCCAAATATCGAGCTCTAATTTTTCCAGCATTTCTTCTTTGGTGATTTTATTTTGCAGATAACGCGCGAGCCAGCGATATTCAAGACCGAAGCTCTCCATCCGCTTCCATGAGAGACCGCGAGTGTGCAAGCGTTTTACTTCTGCAAGCATTCCGCCGCGCATACGCGAGAGGAGGCGCAGGTGAATTTTTTTCTTCAGCTTCTTGTCGGGGAGATCAATACCAATCCATTCAAACTTAATTCCTTCTGGAGCGCGCTTCTGCATTCGCGGCACCTTCCCTAGCGCTTCTGCAATCTCAATCGCGCGGATAAGGCGACGCGGATTGTGCCAGTCAATGGACTTTGCGCGCGCGGCGTCCTTCTTTTTTAAGAGCGCAAAAAGTTTTTCTATACTTATTGTCTCTAATTTTTTCCGCAGAGCCGGATTTGGTGGAACAGAGGGGAGGAATGTACCCTCAACAAGCGCATCAATGTAGAGGCCGGTGCCGCCACAGATGATGGGAGTTTTGCCGCGCACGAGGATGCTCTGGAGCGTCCGCGCGGCATCCCGTTGGTAGCGCGCAACACTGTAGCGCCGCCGCGGGTCGGCAACGGAGAGAAGGTAGTGGGGGATGCCCGCCATCTCCTTTTTTGTCACCTTGCCTGTGCCAATGTCCATGTCGCGGTAGACTTGCCGCGAGTCAGCGGAGATAACCTCGCCGCCCACCTTTTTTGCAAGCCGCACCGCGTAAGCGCTCTTGCCGCTTGCGGTGGGTCCCACAATGATGTATGCCTTTTTCTCCATATTTGATGGAAGTCTCACTTCCATCACCCTAGCAGATTGCCCAAACATGTGGTACTTTTTGAGTGCGCCAGAGTGATGAAATTGGTAAACATGCACGACTCAAAATCGTGTGCCGCAAGGCTTGTGGGTTCAAATCCCACCTCTGGCACTATATGGAAACAATAGATTTCACAAGGAAATTCATAAATAAAATTATCTGCGGTGATGCAATAAGCGTGATGAAAAACATCCCGGACGGAACTATTGATTTGGTAGTCACCTCACCTCCATACAATCTCAAGAATTCTACCGGCAGCGGAATGAAAGATGGCCGTGGCGGGAAATGGGCAAACGCCGCCTTACAAAATGGATATTCCCACCACGACGACTGTATGCCTCACGATGAGTATGTGAAATGGCAGAAAGATTGCTTGAGCGAGATGATGAGGATTATCCCAGAAGACGGCGCAATTTTCTACAACCACAAATGGCGTGTGCAGGGCGGCTTATTGCAAGACCGCCAAGACATTGTAAGCGGTTTTCCGGTTCGCCAGATAATCATTTGGAAATGGAAAGGCGGACTCAATTTCAATGCCGGATATTTTTTGCCAACTTATGAAGTTATTTATCTCGTTACTAAACCAAAGTTCAAGCTTGCCAAAAAGGCGAATGCTTACGGCGATGTTTGGGAGTTTATGCAAGAAATGGATAATGAGCACCCTGCGGCTTTTCCGGTTAGTTTGATTGATAGAATTATTGGCTCAACAGAGGCACAAATTATTCTGGACCCATTTATGGGATCTGGAACAACGGCGATTTCTGCGATGAATTTTGGCCGGGATTACATCGGAATTGATATTTCACCAAAGTACTGCAAGATGGCCAAGGATAGAATTAAAAAACACAAGGCACAAGCTAAACTTTGGTAACACTAATGGACGCTTTGCCGATGTTGTATGAGAAACAAACTATAATTCTTTAATTATGGATGAATTCATTTACTCAATTCTAAAACAATCAGGAGATCTACTAAACATCTTGGGAATGGTGAGCATCGCTCTTTTGACTGTCCTAATTCCGATAGCAGTCTATTTTCAATAACGAACAGGATTTTGAGGTTTTAGATAGAAATGTAATCTTGGGAATTCATTGCTGTTTTTGAGAAAATGAAAACTCTACTCAAGTCTGTCAGATAACCTTAACCCCGCCCTTTGATTTTGCTATACTCTATGCATGACCAACATCTATAATAACTCCATTTTCTGGATTGAGGTTGATAAGATTCTGCCCAACCCCTACCAGCCGCGACATGAGTTTGACGAGGGCAAATTGAGTGAGCTGGCCGAGTCCATCCGCCAATACGGCGTCCTCCA
>Ga0076242_127_pt1 | contig 6866 bp, 3 predicted proteins | sample RifGroF1_FD_67708 | JGI IMG/M metagenome (GOLD analysis project Ga0076242, IMG submission 67708) | Parcubacteria bacterium GW2011_GWF1_52_5
AAGGCGGAAACCTGAAATAAATATGAAAGGCCGCCGCTTCCCTCGGGATGCCGGCGGCCTTTTATTGGGAGTGCCTTTTATGCCGCTGGAGGGTCTCCGCCTTATTCCTTCGGCTTGCCGTTGTCTATCTGGGATCTGAGGATGCTCTGGAGCGTGGAAAACCTGTTGCGGTTCTCCTCGGAGAGTTCGCGTAGCTCAACAATTTCTCCGGACACAAAGTGTGTGTCGCCTGCCGTCTTAATCTTCCTGCGGCTAAACATCTGCCGAATGACCACCTCAATATGCTTGCGTGAGATAGATGCGCCTTGCAAGTGGTAGATACTCTCAATTTCCTTCAAAATATAGTCTTCCGTTGCGGCTTTGCCGGCAAACTTAAAGAGGTCAGGGATGATGATGGGTCCGTCGGTGAGGGGTTCCCCCTTCTTCACCCGGTCGCCTTCCGCAACGGTAACCGTACGCGGGAAGAGCACCGAGTACTGGAAGCTCGCGTCCTTCTTCTTCTTGCTTTCGATGTCGGGGAGCAAGGTGATAACGCGTTCACGACCTGAAGTTTTGATTTCCGTCACGGTCCCGTCAACTTCAGAAAGAACGGCGGGGGNNCGATATCGCCCTTGGTGTCAACGCCTCCGGAGTGCTTGGTGCGCATGGTAAGCTGGGTGCCCGGCTCGCCAATGGCCTGCGCCGCCACGATACCGACGGTCTCGCCCGATGCCACAAGCCTCCCGCGCCCCAGATCTATGCCGTAACAGGACGTGCAGATCCCTTCAAGCGACTTGCAGGTGAGCGACGAGCGCACGATCGCCTCGGAAACCTTCGCCTCATCAATTTTTTTTGCGTCCGCCTTGCTCACCAAGTGGCCGCGGGAAAAGAGCGTTGTGCCGTCGGGAGAGAGCATGTCTGCGGCAAGGATGCGGCCGCGGACGGTGTTCCCGATGCCGGAATCAAAGACGGGAATATTCTCAAGCGAAATCTTTTTCCCTTCCTTAGTGCCGCAGTCTCCCTCGCGGACAACGACGTCCTGCGACACGTCAACGAGCTTACGCGTCAGGTAGCCCGCCTTGGCGGTGTTGAGCGCCGTGTCGGCGAGCGTCTTGCGCGAGCCATGCGTGGTGACGAAGTATTCAATCGGTGAGAGACCCTCCTTGTACGAAGGGATGATCGGGTAGTCCACGAGCCGCCCCGCGGGGTTGATGATGAGACCCTTCATGCCTGCCATTTGGCTTACTTGATTGATGGAGCCGCGTGCGCCGGAATGGAGCATATCGCTTACGGGGCCGTTTGTCGGCAATGCCTGTGGGACATCCTTGTCAATGCGCATCTTGGCGCGTTGCCAGACTTCAATCACCATGCGGTAGCGCTCTTCCTCGGAGAGGAGTCCATCGGCATACTGCTCCTCAATGGCGAGGGCTTCCTTCTTGGACTCTTCAATAATCTTTCCTTTGTTTTTGGGGACGCTCACGTCGTCAATACCCCAGGTGATGCCGGAGACTGTCGCGTAGTGAAAGCCAAAATACTTAATCTTGTCTAAAATATCTGGGGTCTGCTCCGCTCCGTAGAGGTCAAAGACGCGCGAGACCACTTCGGCAACATCCTTTCTCGTCACCTCGCCGTTCATGAAGGGGAAGTCGTCCGGGAAGATGGCATTCCACATGAGACGGCCAAGCGTGGTTTCAATCCTGCCTTCAGGGAAGCTCTCAAACTTTTTGGCAGTCGGCTTCTGCACACTGATTTTTGCCCTGAGAGACAGGACACCAAAGTCATGCGCGAGGAGTGCGCTCTCATAGTCAGCGTATACCCCGCCTTCCCCATTCTCTCCGGGCATTTCTTTCGTCATCCAATATACGCCGAGCACCATGTCTAGAGTGGGATTGACCACAGGGTCCCCCGAGCCCGGACGCAGGAGATTCTTGCGCGAGGCAATAAGTTCGCGCGCTTCGCGCTGGGCGGCATTGCCCAAGGGCACGTGCACGGCCATCTGGTCGCCGTCAAAGTCGGCATTAAATGCGGCACAGACCATGGGGTGCACCTGGATGGCATTGCCTTCAATGAGCACGGGACGGAAAGCCTGAATACCGAGGCGGTGCAGGGTCGGCGCGCGGTTGAGGAGCACGTACTTTTCGCGAATGACATCTTCAAGGATTGCCCATACCTCCGGGATTTCCTCTTCAATAAGCTTGCCCGCGCCACGGATGTTGTAGGCAAGTTCGGCTTCAAGGAGCTTCCCTATCACAAAGGGGCGGAAGAGCTCCAGCGCCATGTGCTTGGGGAGTCCACACTGGTCAAGCTTGAGTTCTGGGCCGACGACGATTACGCTGCGGCCGGAGTAGTCAACGCGCTTGCCTAGGAGATTCTGCCTGAAGCGGCCCTGCTTGCCCTTGATACTGTCGGAGAGCGACTTGAGAGTGCGCGCCCTGGCCTGGCTGGTCGCGCTCTGGCGCGCATGAATGGAATTGTCCAATAGATCGTCAACTGCCTCTTGCAGAATGCGCTTCTCGTTGCGGAGAATTACATCCGGCGCGCTCAAGTCCTTGAGCTTCTTGAGGCGGTTATTGCGATTAATCACGCGGCGATAGAGGTCGTTGACGTCAGAGGTCGCGTGCCGGCCGCCGTCGAGAGCAACCATGGGCCGAAGCGCCGGCGGGATGACTGGCACGACGGTAATGAACATCCACTCGGGCCGCACGCCGGACTGGATCATGGATTTGAAAAGGTTGTAGCGCTTTTGGATTTTTGCGCGGTCCAGGGAGCTTGCCTTGACCAGGTTCTGCGAGAGTTCCTGCGCCAACGCAGTGAGGTCAATGCCCTTGAAGATGTTGTGTATCGCTTCGGCGCCGATGCCCGCTTCAAAGACAGTTGCGTACTTCATAGAGTAGCGATGGTAGCTCATCTCGTCAAGGACGCGCCATTTGACGAGAGACTCTACTTCGCGTTTGGCATCCAAAAGCGCATCGCGGAGTTTCTCGGTATCCTCTTTTCCCGTGAGCGACTTGCTCTTTGCTTTAAATTCAGAGTCCAAACGCTTGAGAAGCTCCGCTTTCTCCTCCTCATTCACGCGGGTGATGATGTAGCCGGCAAAGTAGATGACTTTCTCCAAATCGCTTACCGAGAGGTTGAGCACCATCCCAATACGCGAGGGAACGCCGCGCAGAAACCAGATATGCGCCACAGGACTCGCCAGTTCAATGTGTCCCATGCGTTCACGACGCACAATGGAGCGCGTGACTTCTACTCCGCATTTTTCGCAAATGATATCCTTATAGCGGATGCGGCGATACTTGCCGCAGTAGCACTCATAGTCTTTCTCGGGGCCGAATATTTTTTCATCAAAGAGGCCGCCGCGCTCACTGCGTTGGGTGCGATAGTTAATCGTTTCCGGCTTGGTCACCTCGCCGCAGGACCACTCGCGGATCCGCTCGGGCGAAGCGAGCTTGAGCGAGATGGCATTAAAGTCCGTTTTTATCTCTTTTTGTGGCATATGATTATAGGTTTTCCAGCTCGACGTCAAGCGCGAGCCCGCGGAGCTCATTGAGTAATACGTTGAACGATGCGGGAATGGAAGGGGCTTTAATATGCTCTCCCTTCACAATTGAGTCAAAGGCCTGCGAGCGCCCGCTAATGTCGTCTGACTTGATAGTGAGCATCTCGCGCAATGTGTAGGCGGCGCCGTAACCCTCCAGCGCCCAGACTTCCATTTCTCCAAAGCGCTGTCCGCCACCCTGCGCCCGGCCACCGAGAGGCTGCTGGGTAATGAGCGAGTAGGGGCCAATGGAGCGCATGTGAATTTTATCCTCAACCATGTGGTGGAGCTTGAGCACATACATGGAACCCACGGCAATTTTCTGCTCGAAGGGCACACCAGTGCGTCCATCATAGAGCGTCACCTTCCCGTCGCGCGGGTAACCCGCCTTCTCAAGCTCATCCTTAATTTCCTCCGGGTCTGCGCCCTGGAAGACGGGGGTCATTGCCTGGTAGCCGAGCATGCGCGCGGCAAGCCCCAAGTGCATTTCTAATATCTGACCGAGGTTCATGCGTGAGGGAACGCCGAGGGGGGTAAGCACTACGTCAATGGGTGTGCCGTCCTCCGTATAGGGCATGTCTTCAACGGGAAGGATTTTGGCGATGACACCCTTGTTGCCGTGGCGTCCGGCAAGCTTGTCGCCCACGGAAACGTTCCGCACCTGCGCGACTTCAATATGTACCTGCTTGATGATACCGCTTTCCAACTTGTCGCCATTGTCGCGGGAAAAGACTTTAATGCCGATGATGCGGCCGCGCTTGCCGTGCGACATGCGCAACGATGTGTCCTTCACATCGCGCACCTTCTCGCCGAAGATAGAGCGGAGGAGGCGTTCCTCGGGCGTGAGTTCGGTCTCGCCCTTTGCGGTAATCTTTCCAACCAGGATATCGTTCGGGCCGACTTCGGCGCCGATGCGCACAATGCCCTCCTCATCAAGATTTTTGAGCTTGGCTTCGCCGACGTTAGGAATATCGCGCGTGGTGAGTTCTGGACCCAGTTTGGTGTCGCGGACATTACAGACAAACTCCTCAATATGAATGTTGGTGAAAATATTTTCGCGCACGAGCCGTTCGGACATGACGATGGCATCTTCATAGTTTGCCCCTTCCCAGGTCATGAAAGCGACAAAGACGTTCTGGCCCAGCGCCATCTGGCCTCCTGCGGATGAGGAGGTATCGGCAAGGAGGTCGCCCTTCTTCACCGTATCGTGGAGCGAGACCGCGGGGCGCTGGTGGAAAGCGGTAAAGTCGTTGGTGCGGCCGAAGGTTATCAGCTTGTGATCGCGCTTTCCGCCATCATGCCCCTTAATGAGGATATGTTCTCCGTCAACTTCTGCAACCTCGCCGTCAATGTCGGAAAAGATGAGGCGCCCGGTAAAGCGTGCGGCAAGCTCCTCCATGCCGGTGGCCACGTGGGGCGCCTCCGGTTTGACGCAGGGTACCGCCTGCTTTTGCATATTTGAACCCATGAGCGCCCGGTTGGCGTCATCATGTTCAAGGAAGGGAATCATGGAGGTAGCCACCGAGTACGCCTGGTTGGGTGCAACGTCTATAAAGTGGACCTCTCCCTTCCCAACCATGCCCGGCTTAGTTTTGGCGCGCACTTCAACCTCATCGTCAATGAGCCGCATGTGCTCGTCATAGGGGACGCTGGCGTGGGCAATGTTGTACTGTTCTTCGTCCAAGGCGTTGAGGTAGACGACCTCGTCGGTCACTACGCCCTTCTGCACTCGGCGGTAGGGAGTCTCTATGATACCAAGGTCGTTAATGCGCGCATATGTGGTAAGGCGCAGGATAAGCCCGATGTTCGGACCCTCCGGCGTATGGATAGGACAGAGGCGCCCATAGTGGCTGGTATGCACGTCGCGGACCTCAAAGCCGGCGCGTTCGCGAGTGAGTCCGCCGGGACCCATGGCCGAGAGGGTACGCAGATGCTCAATCTCGGCAAGCACGTTGTCCTGCCGCATGAACTGTGAGAGCTGATTGGTGGTGAAAAATTCTTTGATGCGTGCCTGCAGTGGACGCGGGGAAATGAGCTGGATGGGGAACATGGTCTCCTGGTCGGCAGTAGACATCTTGTCTTGGATGTAGCGCTTCATTTGCGTCATGCCCACGCGCACGCGCTGCTGGAGCATCTCGCCCACAAGGCGCACGCGGCGCAGTCCCAGATGGTCAATGTCATCCTCCTTGGCTCCCTTAGCGCTATTTAAGGTAATGATATGGCTCACGATGCGAACGAGGTCGTCAAAAGAGAGCGTCCGACGTCCTGCCTCCTCTCCGCTGGTAGGGAGGCCGAAGCGCTGATTGAGGCGGTAGCGGCCGACAAGTGAGAGGTCGTAGCGCTCCGCCGAAAAGAGGTTCTTAATAAACTCGCGCGCGCCGGGAATTGTGACGAGGTCGGAGTCACGCAGGCGTTTATAGACTTCTACAAAGCTTTGGTCAATAGAGTTGAATGCCTCCTTGTCTAGGGTATTTTTGATGTAGGGCGTCTCTGACTCAAGGTGTGCAAAGGCCTTTTGGATTGCCTCCGTGCTCCCCTTTCCTTCCGTATCGCCAAAGAGGCGCAGGAGCGCTGTTGCGGGAATCTTGCGCTTGCGGTCAATGCGCACGTAGACGCAGCCATCCAGTTCGGTCTCAAATTCAATCCACGCGCCGCGCGAGGGAATGACCTTGGCTCCAAAGTGCTTCTTGCCGCGCAGGTCGTTTGCGGTGAAGAAGACGCCAAAGCTCCGCGCGAGTTGGGGCACCACCACACGCTCAATGCCGTTGATGATGAAGGTGCCGTGCGCAGTCATGAGCGGGAAGTCGGCGAGAAATATCTTCTGCTCATGCTCAAAATTTTTGCTCTTGAGAACCACGCTCGCCACGAGCGGGGCTTCATAAGTGAGATTGTTCTCCTTGGCGTGTTGCTCGTCGTACTTGGGTTCCTCAATGGCAAAATCCTTAAAGGTGAGGTCAAACTTCTTTTCCGAGTAGTCCTTAATGGGCGAGAACTCCTTGAAGACCTCCGCGAGGCCCTCCTTAACGAGCCAGCGGAACGAGTTGAGCTGGAGCTCAACGAGGTCAGGGACCTCGGCCAGGGGCTTGGTGTACTTTGAAAAATACTTTTTAGTGAGTTTCATAGAAAAAGAGCGGGTGCAAAAATATGCCCAAAGAAATAGTTACCCGTTCAAAGGTTTACTATTGGAGACTAGCTAGTAATTGTGTTAGCGGGTATCGTAACTCAATCGCAGCTAAACGTACTCCCGAGTATATACGAGCCCATCAATCCTGTCAAGCATACCTAATAGCTCACAAAAAAGGTCAGTGAAGTAATATCGTATAGCTCATAATTCCTGTTAGCGTAGTCG
>Ga0076242_138_pt1 | contig 6699 bp, 6 predicted proteins | sample RifGroF1_FD_67708 | JGI IMG/M metagenome (GOLD analysis project Ga0076242, IMG submission 67708) | Parcubacteria bacterium GW2011_GWF1_52_5
TTGCTCTCTCACGCTACCTTAAGGTATGAGTGCGGCCCGCCGACACAAGTACATCTTCGTCTTAGGCGGAGTGATGTCTGGAGTGGGAAAAGGGGTCACCACATCGTCAATCGCAAAAATTCTCCAAGCGCGGGGCTTCACGGTAAGTCCCGTTAAAATTGACCCCTATCTCAATGTTGACGCGGGAACGATGAACCCTATTGAGCATGGGGAGGTCTTTGTGCTGGATTCAGGTCTGGAGTGCGACCAGGATATGGGCAACTATGAGCGCTTTTTGGACACGCCGCTCCCGCCGGAGAACTACATGACCAGTGGCATGGTGTACAAGCACGTCATAGACAAAGAACGCGCGCTGGGCTACGGGGGGAAATGCGTTGACCCGGTGCCCTACATTTGCGAGGAGATAACCCGCCGCCTCAAGCGTTCGCAGGAGAAAACCGGCGCGGATATCACGATTGTGGAAATCGGCGGGACGGTGGGCGAGTACCAAAATGCCATGTTTATTGAAGCGGCGCGCATTCTCAAGCTTAAACATCCCGAGGATGTGCTCTTTGTGCTGGTGAGCTACTTGCCGGTGCCGGGGAAGATTGGCGAGATGAAGACCAAGCCGACGCAGGAGGCGGTGCGTACCATGAATAGCTACGGTGTGCATCCGGACATCATCATCGCGCGCAGTGACCGGCCACTGGACAAGAAGCGCAAAGAGAAAATCGCCGTCTCAAGCAACATTGCCGCCGAGGACATCATCTCGGCCCCCGATATCGAGAGCATCTACGAGATACCCATCAACTTTGAGAAGGATGAACTCTCTGACCGGCTCCTCAAGCGTCTGCGCCTGCGGCCCAGGAGCACCGACTTGCATGAGTGGCGCGCTATGGTGGCTCGTCTGCAGAAAGCGCGCGAGGAAATGCCCATTGCCATTGTGGGGAAGTATTTCAAGACTGGGGACTTCGTGCTCTCGGATGTGTACATTTCAGTCATTGAATCACTCAAGCACGCAGGTGCGGCGCAGGGTAAAAAAGTTTCCATCAGCTGGCTGGATTCCACGGAATATGAAGAGGATTCGTCCAGCCATAACGAGGGAAAGAAGAAACTCAAAGAACTCTCTCGCTACGCGGGCATCCTTGTCCCCGGCGGATTTGGCGAGCGGGGGGTGGAGGGGAAGATTAAGGTGATTGAGTATGCGCGCGAGAATGGCATTCCCTACTTCGGCCTCTGCTACGGCATGCAGCTTGCCATCGTTGAATTTGCGCGAAATTGTTTGGGATTTGCACACGCGCACACGACCGAGATTGACGGGAACACCGCACACCCGGTCATAGACATCATGCCCGAGCAGAAGGAAAATGTTCGGAATGGCAAGTACGGCGCGACGATGCGCCTTGGCGCCTATCCTGCAGAGCTCTTGGAGGGGACGATTGCGCACACGGCCTACGGCGCTGATTCTATCAGCGAGCGGCACCGGCACCGCTACGAGGTGAACCCTGATTACGTGGAGCGTATTGAAGCAGGCGGGGGAGTTTTTTCCGGCCGCTCTCCGAATGGAGTGCTCATGGAGATTTTTGAACTTCCCGCAAAAACACACCCATTCTTTATGGGGACGCAATTTCATCCTGAATTTAAATCATCCCCGCTTAAACCCCACCCGCTCTTTACGGCGTTTATGAAGGCGACGGCACGGGAAAGTTTGAAGAAAAAGAGATAAGCGTTATAAGGATGATTTTATTGCCCGAGCGGAACATCAACGGGGATCCGTATTTGGCTCTGTATGTCTGCCATGCTCACGAATGAAATGTTTGCCGGGGGAGTAAATGCCGAAGCATCAGGAGACCATGGCTCGCAACGGTAATCAACGCTCTTGTCGGGGTTGAGCGCTTGTGCTGTGCCGGTAGCGCTCCCTGCTTGGCTTGCTGCTATCCGGTAGCCCTGCGTCATGCCGTCTACCCACGTGTAGACCTCTCCGCCACTCTGTATCATGTGTCCTTGCGTTGCCGTGTTTGTGCCCTCGGCGCTCGCAAAGTCCGCGCGCACGGAGCCGCCGCTCACATAGACGACACCTTCAGAGCGAACATCCGCCGCCCCGTCCGCGAACGTGCACTTCTGCGGCGTGCCGAGCGCCGCAAGCTGGTTAAGGGACGTGGGAGTACTCCCCACTGTACCCGGGATCTCTGCGGGAGAGCCACTGCCGGCCATATAAAAGTAAAGGCCGAAAGCGATGAGTATCACAATTCCGACAACTATCCAAATCGTTTTATTCATGATTCGTACACTTAACTAATATGCGGACACTATACTATCACTGTCGTAGTAGCGCAATAACCTCGCTGTCGGCTACCTGTTCGAAATTCTTGTAATGCGCACCCACAGCGCCTAAAAACTGCTCCGGCGGCTCCAGCACAATAAGCATACCTGCCTCTCTCCGCACCTCTTCTGACGCTTCGCGCGAGGCAACAGGTACAGCGGCTATCACGCGCGCGGCGCCCTGCGTTCTTGCAGAGCGCACTGCAAGCCGCATCGTGAGACCGGTGGCGATGCCGTCGTCAACAATGATGGCCGTTTTGCCGGTGAGCTCCACGGCGGCTCTGCCTCCGCGGTAGAGCTCCTCGCGCCGCTGTGCTTCTCTGCGCTCTCGCTCAAGCGCCTCTGTGAACCAGGCGCGGCCAACGCTCTTGAGTTCATCCTCATTGCACAATTGCATACCGCGCGCATCCACGGCGCAGAGGGCGTACTCGGGATTATCGGGGTGCCCTACCTTGCGTATGGAAAGGATATCCAGAGGGAGTTTGAAGGAGCGGACAAGTTCTGCCCCGAGCACTACCCCGCCGCGGGGGAGTGCGAGGAGCACCGCGTCAGCCCCGCGGTACTCGGTGAGTCTCTCCGCCAGCTTTCTCCCCGCATCTCTCCTATCGCGGAACATACCTATTGTTAACTTTCTTATTCTCTTATTCGCGCGAATTAGAGAATAAATATTGACATGAACAGTATACCTTTTTGACTTTTTATTTTCGCAAGGCTCATAAAAATTCTCAAAAGCTTTTCGAGTCCGCGTTACGCTTTTTTCAAAAGCTACGCCTGCCCGTCAGTTTTCCACTCTGTTCCAAACTGCCGGGCAGGGACTCGAACCCCAATACCATGCTCCAGAGGCATGTGTCCTACCATTAGACGACCCGGCAATTGCGTTCATACTCTAGCACTGATTTTGAGATATTTCCATTTTTTTAAAGAGACTCCTTGCGGAAGGAGAAGGGAGGAGTATACTGTAAACGGAGCACACTCAACTCGCAGATGCCATCGGGTCCCATCTTAGCCTCCTCATGTGTTAAGCCCACGGTAACGGACGACTAATTGCCCGACACATCTGCCGGCCCCGCTCTTATCCAATCCATAAGACGGGGCCTTTCTCTTGCAGGGACGAACCTGTATCATAGCGCCATGAAGGCAAAGGAAAAAGAAAGGAAGAAAAAATTTGTATGTACTGTCTGGCGCTACTACCGCGCTCATAAGCGGAGCTTCCCGTGGCGCAGGACGCGCGATCCCTACCATATCCTTGTTTCCGAAGTGATGCTCCAACAGACGCAGGTCTCGCGCGTGGTGGGGAAGTACCGTGAGTTTATCAAGCGTTTCCCTCACGTTTCCACATTGGCGTCCGCGCCGTTTGCCGATGTTCTGCGTATGTGGCAGGGTCTCGGTTACAATCGCCGCGCCCTCTATCTCCACAAAGCGGCAAAAATAATCGTTCGTGAATATAAGGGGAAAGTCCCACATGACCCGGCGGCGCTGGGGAAACTTCCCGGCATCGGCCGCTACAGCGCGCGCGCCGTCCTCACTTTTGCATGCAACGAGCCGCAGGTATTTATTGAGACCAATATCAGGAGCGTCTTCCTCCATCACTTCTTCCCTACGCGGGAGAAGGTGGGCGATGCGGAGCTCTTGCCGCTCATTGAGGCAACACTGCCTCCCCGCGATGCGCGCAATTGGTATGCGGCGCTTATGGACTACGGCGCATATTTAAAAACGCAGGGCGCAAATCCCTCCCAGAGGAGCGCGCACCATGTCCATCAAAAACCTTTCAAGGGCTCCGAACGGGAAGTGCGCGGTGCGCTCCTGCGGAGGCTCACCTCTGGCCCAGAGAGCAGTAGCGCACTCGCACACTCTCTCCCATTCCTGCAAGATCGTATTGAGAAAAACCTCTCTGCACTGATGAAAGACGGTTTGATTAGCAAGAAAAAAAATACCTATGCGCTTGTCACGTGATGAGTCCGCGAGTTTTACGTGGCGAGCCCGTATCATTTCTCGGGAGTTGAAAAAACTTTTCCCGGGAAAACTGCAGACGCCTCTGCACTACAAGACTCCCTGGCAGCTTTTGGTTGCCGTGATTCTCTCTGCGCAGTGCACCGATGCGCAGGTCGCAGGTGAACAAAGTTACCGCGAAGCTTTTTAAGAAATACAGAGGCCTAAACGCATTCGCGTCGGCTAAACAGGAGGAGCTTGAACAGGACATCCATTCAACCGGCTTTTACCGCAACAAGGCAAGGAGTATCATTGGCGCAGCCAAGGCGCTTGGAGAGCGCTTTGAAGGCAAGCTCCCCAAAACGATTTCCGAACTTCTCACTATTCCCGGTGTGGGCAGAAAGACCGCCAACGTAGTGCTCGGGCATGTGCACGGAGTAGTGGAAGGGATTGCCGTGGATACCCACGTGCGCCGTCTCGCGCGCAAATTCGGTCTCACCCAAGAGAGCGACCCAAATAAAATAGAGCGCGACCTGATGAAGCTCTTCCCAAAGCGCGAGTGGTGGGATACTGCCTACCGGCTCAAGGCATACGGACGTGTCTACAGCCCGGCGCGGAGGGGGGATGATGATCCGATTAGTATTGTATTGAAAAAGAAAAACCCCCGACACGTGGTGCGCATCGGGGGCGAAAGAACCAGTAATGTTGCTCGGTCTCGTCATCAGTAGATGACGAGCTTCTTCCCGTGCATAAACGGGAAGAAGTAGGGTGAGGAGAATGGCGAACCGATGTTATCTGATGTTCTCCGCACTCCTCCGAAGACGGCCACACCCCCGAACTCGTCAAGGGTGTAGAACCCTTGTTGGCAACCCGGTGAGAAGTTAAAACCCGTGAAGATTGACTCGGCATCAACCCCGTAGATGTTCTCGTTCCCTTCATCTTGTGGAGTTTCCGGATTGTCAAACCCTTCCACAATGTAAGGCATACCCACAGTCGTAATTAAGTTGCCAGGGTCGTTCGGGTCGTCATTTCGTGTGTAGAACACAGGATTGCTGACCCTATCAACTGGCACCGGATGAATGCCACCCCATCCGTCAAAGACCACGAGGCCTTTTTGAGACGGGTGTAGCTCCAGATCGCGAGCAATATCCATGCCTGCGAAGAAGGGCCAGATGTACGCGTCCGGCGGTTCCAGACGCGTGGGTGAGTCCAGTAACTTCAGCGGATCGTCAGGAGGACGATTTGCATAGGTCCCCGGAGCAACAGTGCTCCCATCTCCATTGAGGAGGAAGCGCCCTCCTTGGCTATCAAGGATGATGTAGCCATTGGCTTGATCATCCCCGTCAGGGTTAATCACTCCGAGCGAAACTGCTCGCAGAGAGGCTCCTCCCGGATTGGGGAAGCCGGGCCTCCTCATAGGCCCGAACATGATGTCGTAGCCAAGAGGGAGCTCGTCGGTATGCGGTACCAGAGCACCTTGCCCTGTTACCTTAGCCGTGCCTGCGCGGTAGATGCCGCCGAAGTCCGTCAACACCCAGAAGCCCTCGCCGCTCGGTGTGACTGCAAGGTCAACCGCGCGTCCGAGGGGGAAGGCAGGACTTGGCTGGAAGAGAAAGTCTTGCATCGGAGTGTTCTCCGGATGCGAGACAAAGGTGACTACTCCCATGCCGTCCAAGACGGCAATGTCCTCGTCCGTGCGGACTTTCTCCGCACCCATAGCGTTGCCGCCGGGGAGCGTGATGCTCCCTGTGATGACAGGAGGACTACCCGCACGATGCAGTTGTCCGAAGATGTCTAGCAAGTAGAATCCTCGGTCGCAGAACCCTCGCGTCTCCGTTGGAGTTACCGTTGCCGTTGGCGACACAGTCGTCCACGTTGCCGTGGGCTCAAGAGCGCCGGTTTTGGTAGGAGTCGGTGTGCTCGTCCAAGTCGCTGTCGGCGACATGGTAACCGTTGGCTCATCCGTTTCTGTATGAGTGGGGCTTGCCGTGGCAGTGATGGTGGGAGAGACAGTGGGGGTGGGCGTCTCAACCGGGCAGCAACCTTCTAAAAGAAAGCGCCCTGCCTGATTGTCATTCTCGTTCTCCTCGTCAATTAGATCGTCCGGGTCAACAATGACTGTTGCTCCGTATCTCATCGCACAGATCGGGTGGAACGGATCATTTCTGATCGTCCACACCTTCTCTTGATTTGGAGCGAGCGGACCCTCTAAGACAGTTTCGTGATCTTTGCCAAACAAATTAGCAAAAACCTGGACATCCTTCTCCTGAACGCTCGTAATCTTAAGAGCCACATCTTCTACGGCGACTGATCCAATGTTAGAAACATGGACCAGAAGCGCATGGATGTGTAGGTCCTCAAGGCACGAGCCTTCTGGAAGTGGCGACAAGTCGCCATCCAGTAACTCAAACCAGACAGTGACGTTCGGTTTGCCCATCGGCGTAACTGTTACCGTCGGCGCGCCGGTGT
>Ga0076242_113_pt1 | contig 6553 bp, 7 predicted proteins | sample RifGroF1_FD_67708 | JGI IMG/M metagenome (GOLD analysis project Ga0076242, IMG submission 67708) | Parcubacteria bacterium GW2011_GWF1_52_5
AGAAGCAATTTTGTCCAAGGATTGAGCGTCTTTTAGCCAGTTTTGGAAAGGTGCGAGCCAATCATTCTGCTTGTGTGAAAAAGTAGAGATTTCTTCTTCAAGCGACTTCTTTTTGGATAGCAGTTTTGCTTTTTGTAAACAGTAGTCTGGTTGGTCAATCACTTGGTCAAGATACCCTGTAAGAAGTCGCTCTAACTTAACATTGATTTTCAAAATATCTTTTTTTGTTTCTTCAACAAAAGCAGAACTAGACTGGGCGGAATTTTTGAAATCTTTTTCTGCCATTTTCAACAATTTCTCCGCCCAGTCTTTAGGCAAAGAAATTTTTTGAATGAGAGATGATAACTGCCGATCAATTTCTTCTTCACGAACATATTTTTGGGTACAGTTTACAATTGTAGATTTTTTGGAACAGCGATAATATACATGACCTTTTTGTGTTTCGGCAGTTATCATCATTCCGCATTCGGCGCAGTGTATAAGCCCACAGAACGCTTGAGGTTCGTTTTTAGGCTTTCTATCTGGTCTGCCTCTCGTTTTTAGCATTTCCTGCGCCGAATCAAAAAGTTTCTTTAAAATGATTGGCTCGTGTTTGCCTTCGTGGATTTCACCACCGTATTTGAATAGTCCGATATAGAAAGGGTTGGAGAGGATAAAAGACGCTTTGGTTTTGGAGAATATCTTTCCGGAACAGTGCGTGGGGCTGATTCATTTACCGATTTTGAAAAAATGTTCGAGCTTGGTATAGTAGAGACACAGAGGATTGCTTTGCTATTAGGAGTACAATTAGTGCATGAGTAGAAGGTTCATCTCAAAATTGGCCAAACAAGAAATAAAAACGTTTTATCTTAAGAGGACATCTAGATGGAGATGGTTGCTATCTGGATAATTCAATTTGCTCGCAAAGAATCTATTAAGTTATTAGAATGGATTTATTACCAGAAAGATTTACCTTGTCTCAATCGAAAGAAACTATTAGCCGAACAAGCAATCCAGATTGCAGCTAATGAAGTTAGGAAACCTTATTCTCGAATAAATCTGACTACTAAATCATAAGGGTTCCTCACTCATCGCGTAGGAAATTGTGATACAATGAGCAGGAGCCGCACCGCTCAAAACCGCAATGGTTCGACTTCGCTCACCACAAGAAGAACCCGGAGAAAAACACTCGCCTCGCTGACCAGCCTCGCCGAGTCTGGGCGGGAGCTCCGGCGAAGCGGGTCGGCTCGCCTGCCCGCCTCTGGAGGGAACCATATTTTAATTTTGGGGGAAGAAAATTTTTTAATCATGGAATCAAACCAAGAACAAAAAGAATCAAAATTACTTGGCCTTTTCACTGGTCTTTTTGTTGCAGTTTTAATCATGTCGAATATTTTATCTTCGGCAAAGTTTATTGAAATCTGGTGGCTTGTCATGCCAGCTGGAGTGATTGTATTCCCCATCAGTTTTATTTTCGGCGACATTCTCACCGAAGTATATGGATACACTCGTAGTCGCAAAGTCATTTGGACAGGGTTTGCAGGGTTACTTTTAATGTTGGTTTTCATATTGTTAGCTAAAGTTTTACCGCCAGCATCGTTTTGGCAAGATCAAGCGGCTTACGAACGACTCTTTGCCATTGTTCCTCGCTTGGCTATTGGCGGATTTGTTGCGTATCTCCTCGGTGAGTTCTGTAATAGTTTCGTGATGAGTAAAATGAAATTTTGGGACAAGGGTCAACGTGGTATTAAACAAGGTTGGCGTTTCGTGGCTTCGACGATTGTAGGCGAAGGCGTGGACACAATTGTCGTAATGCTTATTGCTTTTAGTGGCGTTCTGACTTTTTCGGAATTTGTACGCGTGGCCGTTAGTATTTATGTCTTTAAGGTGCTTTACGAAGTTGTTGCGACTCCCTTCAGCACGCGATTTGCGAATTGGGTTAAACGCGTGGAAGGTACGGACAAGATTGATTATCCGCAGGAGACAAATTACAATCCTTTTGCTATATTTTTTCATAGGAATTAGCCGCCAAAGAAACTTGCTTGTCCGCCATAGCCCGAAGGGCGACGACGGAAAATTGTTATCCTCCTTCGCTAAAGCTACGGACGGACAAGTCGGTGCGGCTCACTTCGACTTCGCTCAGTACAAGCCGCCGCTTTTCCGAATTTTCGCGGGGGGATTTTTTCGGCAAAATGCGTTCGGACTAATTCAAGAATACTGCATCAATTCAAGAATACTGCACCAAACGATACTTTCGTTTGGGGCTTGCAAAATTTACTAAGTTGTGTAGCATTTGTATCATGTTAAAAGAGAAGCCAATCGGTAAGGTGGTGCATTGGTACGACAAGCTTGGTGTGGCAGTGGTTAAGTTGAACAAGGCTCTCAAAGTTGGGAGTCAGGTAAAAGTAAGGCGTGGAGAACAGGAGTTCACGGACACTATTACTTCCATGCAACTTGACCACAAGTCCGTCAAGGCCGGCAAAAAGGGCGAGGAGGTGGCCGTAAAAGTCTCCCAACAGGTCAAAGAGGGAGCCGAAATTTACGCCGTCAAATAGTCCTTTCCAATGTCGCAACTGCATCTCATAAAATTAGTCTCAGTAGGAGACGAGAGAGGGGTCGGTAAAGGCCACACTTATTACTCGCGCAAGAATCGGAAATCCGTCGAGCGCAAACTAGAATTCAAGAAATATAACCCCATCGCTCGCAAACACACTATATATAAAGAAAAGAAGGCATAAATGGGGCGGGCCCACCAGGACTCGAACCTGGAACCTCGGTTTTGGAGACCGATGTTTTACCATTAAAACTATAGGCCCAACGAGGTTATCCTAGCATACGCTTAACATATCTTTCTATCTCTTTAAATTCTTCTAGTTTAAACCATTTAATTTCCTTGTTTTGCTTAAACCAGGTCATCTGCCTCTTGGCATAATGTTTGGTCGCAGTATAAAGACCCTTGATCATTTCTTGTTTAGAAATTTTATTTTGCAAATACATACCGATATATCTGTATTCCAGTCCGAGTTCGTGCATGCGTTTATATGTAAGTCCTTGCTTATGTAATCTTTTTCCCTCACGAATCATACCGTCAAGTCTTCTAAGCAGTCTTTGATAAATTCTATGTTCGAGATTCTCTGGTTTAAGACCGATATATATAAAGTCAAAACTCGTCAATCTGCTAGGTTGACGAGTTGGCACGTAACCCAGAGTATCAACTATCTCCAGAGCGCGAATCAAGCGCACTTTATTATGTGGATCAATAGTCTTAGCTCTCTTTGGATCCCTATTCTTAAGTATTTGGAAAAGTTCTATAATGGATTTTTGTGAAAGTTTCTCTCGAAGTTTTTTATCCAGCGACACATTCGGGAAACTGATTTTTCCAGTAATGGCATCTATATAAAAGCCCGCTCCTCCCGCAATAATCGGTAACTTATTTTTTATAACGATATATTGTAATGAATTTTGGGCAAAAGTTTTGTATTGTGCAGCGGAAAATTGCTTCTTAGGGTTAGCAACATCGAGCAGGTGGTGTGGTACGCTCCGCATTTCTTTTTTAGTAATCTTGCCTGTACCAATATTAAGGCTTCTTAGGGTTAGCAACATCGAGCAGGTGGTGTGGTACGCTCCGCATTTCTTTTTTAGTAATCTTGCCTGTACCAATATTAAGGCTTTTGTAAACTTGTCGTGAATCGGCTGAAATTATTTCTCCGTTGAATTTCTTTGCAAGTTTTACAGCTAAGTCACTTTTACCAGAAGCGGTAGGACCAACTATTATTAAAACCTTCTTTATCATTGTGCAGTATTCTAAAGACAGTCCGAACGCATTTCGTCCCGACCGCGGTCGCGGACGAGGAAATCCTCCCGCGAAAATTCGGAAAGGCGGCGGCCTGCCCCGTAGCTCCGCCGAAGGCGGATGGTATCGGGGAGCCGCACCGCTGACAATTTCAAGTTTTTCTTTGACGGCAACTAATTTGAGTTTGCGGAGCAAACACTAATTGAATCTTATATGAATTTAGAAATTCATTCAATAAAAAGAAAAAGCGCCGTACCCGTAGGTCGTGCGCTTGTTGCGGGATCGGCTGATCGGCCGTATCCACTAGAACGGCTTGGGGAAGTTCCATATCCAGACTCCCCACGCCAGACCGACGCCAGTCATGGCGAGAAAGGCCACGGTCATCGTCCCCGCCAGGAAAATGCCCATCCGTGGCAGCGGCTTGAGTCGCGCGGTCATGCGCAGAATCAAGGGACTTGCGACGAAGAACGCGACCAAGATTGCCACAACCATGACCAGCTCCACCGGAATCGTCAGGGTGATCGGTTCCATCTAAATCTCCTTTCTTGGTTAGCGCCGTTATCCTCGTGCGAGGACCACGATGATAATCGTGATGCTCTGGAATACGCTGATGAGCATAGACCAGAACATCGGTGCACTGCGCACTCGAATCCCCTCGAAGATTACCGCCGCCTGAATCGCGGCGAAGATGACCCACATGGTGAGGGAAATCCCCTCGACACTCGGAGCGGTGAAAGCCGTCCACACCTGCGGCGCCAGCGCCACGGGATTCATGAAGATCAGACCGGCAACCACCGTTTTGAAGAACTTGCGCTCCAGGAAACCCTGGAGTCTTCCGTTCAGAACATCAACCGTGCTCATCGGGGCCTCCTGTATTTTCGGTTTGGAATGTGCAATCAAGCCACCATGGCTCAACTATTCTCGCGCTATATTAGCATAATTAATTCCTGCAGTCAAGGGCAAAAATCCGCACATTTGCGGCTTCTCGTTCCAGAATTTCTTGGATTAAAAAATTTTCTTCCCCCAAAATTAAAATATGGTTCGAGCCGATGTTTTTCTCCGGGTTCTTTTACGGTTTTGAGCGATGCGGCTCCCCGCCTGCGCCGAGACTTCGGCGGGCAGGCGCCGCCTTTCCGAATTTTCGCGGGAGGATTTCCTCGTCCGCGACCGCGGTCGGGACGAAATGCGTTCGGACTATCTTTAGAATACTGCACCACGTAGGAAAAGTCAAAGAGTTTTGGTTCGCCTCGCTTCGCTCGGCGACTAATTTGTATTCAATTTTGGGGGTAAAAACGAATTGGCGGTTTCGCATTTCGGGGGAAGAAAATTTTTTAATCCTTAATTTCTAAAACTTATGAAATACATACTTTATGCTCGCAAGAGCACTGAAGAAGACGACAGACAGGTTTTAAGTATTGAAGCGCAGCTCGTAGAGTTGCAAGAGTATGCCGCCAAAGAAAAACTTGAAATTGTCGCCTCGTTCTGCGAGGCCAAAACCGCAAAAGAACCCGGGCGAATTAAATTCGCAGAAATGTTGTCATTGATTGAGAGAGGAAAAGCAGACGGGATTATTTCGTGGCACCCCGACCGCCTCGCACGCAATTCTGTAGATGGCGGAAAGATTATTCATTTTGTAGATCGCGGCTTGATTAAGTCCCTCAAATTTCCCACCTTTTGGTTTGAAGCAACACCACAAGGGCTATTTATGCTTAACATCGCCTTCGGGCAATCAAAATATTTTGTAGATAATTTGCGAGAAAATGTGAAGCGAGGACTACGCCAAAAGATACGAAACGGCACTTGGCCCGGCTGGGCTCCGGTTGGCTATCTAAACAACGCCAAGACGCGTGGTATTGATGTTGATAGCGAGAAAGCACCGAAAGTAAAGAAATTGTTTGAAATGTATGCCACCGGAGCATATACGCTTCATTCTCTCGCAAATTGGTGCAAGGAAAAAGGTCTGCGTGGTAATCTCGGAAAAGAAATAGCGTTGAGTAATGTGCAAAGTATTCTACAAAATATTTTCTACATTGGACTGATGAAATATGGTGGGGAAATTCATGAGGGACAGCACGAGCCGTTAATCTCAAAGAAACTTTTTGATTCTTGCCGAGAAGTGATGAGCAAGCGCGGAAAATTCCACTATGTGAGAAAAAATGATTTTGCTTTTCTTGGCTTAATGAAATGCGCTTCGTGCGGTTGCTCGATTACCGCCGAAAAACAGAAAGGTCATCACTATTACCGATGCACTCGCAAGAAAGGTCCTTGCCAAGAAAAGCATTATCTCCGCGAAGAAATACTAACCGAACAAATCACTTCTTATCTTCAAAAAGTTTCTTTATCGAGCCAAGACACGGAAAAAGTTTTGGCGGCGTTAGACAGAGAGCAGGATAAAGCGCGAGAGAGCGCACAAAGTGAGGTTATCGTTTTGAAAGAGCAATTATCACAAGTTGAGGCAAAACTTCAAAAGTTATTAGACATCTACCTTGCCGACGCTTTATCCACAGAAGAATACGCCGCCAAAAAACAAAGCTTGCTGTCTCAAAAAGTGTCGTTGAGTGAGAAAATCACCGATTTTGAGACAAAGGGGTTATCTTGGCTCGAACCGGCTCGTGAGTTCGTAAAATCCTTGAATCAAGCCGCAAATCTGCTTTCCTCTCCCAATCCGATTGCAATGACAACATTTCTGAAAAACATCGGCTCGAACCATATTTTGCGAAACCGTGAATTCGTTTTTACCCCCAAAATTGAATACGAATTAGTCGCCGAGCGAAGCGAGGC
>Ga0076242_139_pt1 | contig 6394 bp, 6 predicted proteins | sample RifGroF1_FD_67708 | JGI IMG/M metagenome (GOLD analysis project Ga0076242, IMG submission 67708) | Parcubacteria bacterium GW2011_GWF1_52_5
AAAGGCTCCTGCCGTTCTGACGGCACGGTGAATGTGGTTGAGCTTATGCGGAGCGTTGGGGAGGGAGGACTCTTTGCAAACTACGGCGGGCATCGCGAGGCTGGTGGCTTTATGGTGGCCGAGGGGAGGGAGCATGAGCTTGCCGAGCGTCTCATCGCGGCCTACGAACTTTTGAAAAAGCCGGCATCTCTAAATGGAGGCATCAAAACGGACTGTACGCTCTCGCTCTCCGATGTGACGCAGGACACCTACAACATCATTATCCGGCTGGCCCCCTTTGGTATGGGGAATGAAAAGCCGCTCTTCCTCTTTGAGGGGGTGGAGGTTGCTGGCGTGCGCAACTTTGGCGTTAAGAATGCACACGTGGAACTTCTCGTACGCTCCGCTACTTGCCCCGCCAGAGGCGTGGTTCCCGCTATCGGATTTTTTGCGCGGCGGACAGTGCCACACGCGCATACGCTTAAGGAGTGCGATTGGGTTGATGTGGTGGCGCATCTGGATCGTTCCACATACCGATCCCGCCCGACGCTCCGCCTGCGGCTCGTGGATGTCTCGCGCGTGGCATGATAGCGCTCTACACAGACGGCGGCGCGCGTGGCAATCCCGGGATTGCCGGCGCAGGCGTGCATATCCAGAACGAAGAGAGCGAGACGATTGAGGATTGCAGTAAGGCGCTGGGGACAGCTACCAACAACGAGGCGGAGTATCACGCCGTCATCCTCGGTCTCTCGCGGCTTATAGAGCGCTACGGAGGGGCGCTTACAGGGATGCAGGTGGAGCTGAAGTTAGACAGCGAGCTGATTGGACGTCAGCTCATAGGGACGTATCGCGTCAAGAGCCCTAGACTGCGCGCGCTTTATAATGAGGTGACCCGCCTGCGACACTCCGTGCCGCTCTTGACCATTACCACCATCCCGCGCGAGGAGAACAAAATAGCAGATAAACTTGCAAATAAAGCGATGAACGGACAAAAGTAAGGTTCGCACTATTCATTTTTTTTCGCGCTTTACCCGCCGTGGCGGGCTCCGACGCGACTCAAAAAATGAACAGCGCTCACCTTCTTCATTAAAAAAATCTGACCAGTGCAAGTGCTCCTGCAAGAATCAACAGCTGTGAAATTACTGCGCTAGCACTCCACCGCAATTTTTTTGAATGCATAAAATCTTGGAAGTCTTGGTTCCATTGCAAAAATCGTGAAGGAAATCCTGCGTGGAGAGCCGAGAGGAGGTCAGGGAGAATTGAACCAAGTCCAAGGAGGAAGAGGGGGAGAGGGTGTGCGAGAAAATTTTCCAGTCCAAGCGCCGCGACAGCAAGCGTTGCGCCGAGCGCTATGTCAAAGCCGACCCGCCCGCAGTCGTGGATGAGAAAATCCAAGAGATTGAAGCGCGGCGGGTTGGGCCCCTCATTAAACGCATAGCGCAGTTTATAGTCGTAGTGGGGGACGGTATCGGCGAGGTAGTGGCTCCCCAGCGCAAACGCAAAAAGCGCCACAGGCGGCACTGCGCCAACGAAGGGCGCTCCGAGAGCGCCGGCAATGGCAATATGCGTGGCGAGTGTCATGGCAACTAGTGTAGCAAAAGAGACTTGCCACGGCGAAGCCAATGTGGATTATACTGGGTAGATGCTCGCGCTCCTTATTGGCGCCGCGCTCGCACTCTATGGGTGGAGGGTGGGAGACCGGGCGATTTCCCTCATAGGGTTTGCGATTTTTGTGCTCGGACTTGGGTTTTTACGTTATGCGGCGCTCACAGGGAAGAGCTCTCTCCCCCACTATGGCCGAACTGTGCTTACCGGCACGATTATTGACTACCCGGACCAGCGCGAGAGCTCGGTGCGCGTGGTCATAGAGCCGGAAGGTGAACACGAGCGCGTGCTCGTAATGGCTCCCGTAGGGACGCAACTTGTCTACGGCGATACGGTGCGGGTCACGGGCGCCATTGCAGTGCCAAAAAATTTTAAGACCGATACCGGAAGGGACTTTGACTACACAGGGTATCTGCGGCGGCAGGGGATTAGCCGCGAAATTTCTTTTGCGGATATAGAAGTGCTTGAACCGGCAAGTCTCTCGCTCAAAGGAGCGCTTTTTGCATTCCGTCGCGCGATTGAAAAGCAATTGCACCAAACCCTCTCCGAGCCGGAAGGCTCGCTCGCGCTCGGCATGCTCCTGGGCGGCAAGGCGGGACTCGGAGATGAACTTACCAAAGTGTTCCAGCGCGCGGGCATCATCCATATTGTTGTCCTCTCGGGCTACAACATTATGCTTGTTGCGGAGGGAGCGCGCCTCGCGCTTGCGCGCGCACCCTTCTTTGCGCGGATGACGGGGAGCGGGACATTTGTCGTTCTCTTTGTGCTTATGGCGGGAGCCGAGCCGGCGGCGCTGCGCGCAGGCGCCATGGCGCTCATCGCGCTCCTCGCCCGCGCGACGGGGAGGCCATACACGGCCCTGCGCGCGCTTACGATTACCGCCGCCGCCATGACGCTGTGGAATCCGCTCATTCTCACACATGACCCGGGCTTTATTCTATCGGTGCTGGCAACGCTCGGTATCATTCTCTTGACTGACCCTATTTCAAAAAAATTCTCACGGATTAGGTGGAAGTTTTTGCGCGAGATTCTTGCAACAAGCACTGCCGCATATGCCGCGGTGCTCCCGTACCTGGCGCTCCAGATCGGCGCAGTGAGCACGGTGGCGCTCCTCGTTAACCCGCTGGTGCTCCCGCTTGTTCCGCTTGCCATGGCGCTTGGCACCGCCACCGCCGTGCTCGCGTTTGTAAGCCCCGCTCTTGCGCTCGTCACGGCGCTACCGCTCATTCTCATCCTGCGCATTATGATTGCTGTTGCCCGCGCCTTTGCCGCGCTCCCTCTTGCCTCGCTCACCGTCCCCGCATGGAGCGGGTATGCGCCGATGTTCGTGTATGTTGGTGTGGGAGTGTGGTATTGGTGGTATAGAAAAAGAAAAAGCCCCGACACGCTTGCGCGATCGGGGCAAATAAACTAACTTGATACTTGAGACTTGGCGCTTAAGCCCCTATCTCATCCTTTTCCACCGTCATCCGTGCGGATTTTGTGGGGGAGCGTGATGCTAAACACGTTGATTGCCCCCAAATCTGTTTCCCAGAGGCTGTTATGCCATGACATTCTTCCGAAGCTAAAACCTCTCGGAAATGCAACAGGATATCCCCACCCAATAGTGATGGACTCGAACAGGAGTTCGGTGTAACTCTCGGAGTTAGCATCAGGAGCGAGAGAGGCATACACATCTATTTGCTTCTCTACCGGCCAATTGCCGTCCCACGAGCTCTCACTCATGTCAAAGAGCCACACGACCCCTTCTTCTTTCTGAATGCGTATCCCCTGGAATCCAATCGTACCGATGACCAATTTAAGGTCAGTGAGAAATGAGTAAGGAATAACATCTTTGTTTTGCGTCGAATCTGGGGCCTCCGGTACTGGTGTTTCCGGAATTTCTACCGGAGCCCATTCCCTCTCCGCGATTTGCCAGATGCCTCCCTTGCCTTGAGCACGGATAGGCATGTGAGCAATCAGTTTGCCTGTGTTGCCCGGGAAAATACCCTCACAACGCCTTACGATATCAAAGACGGCCGTGCCATAGGGATTAAGCAGAAAGAATTGATTTTTCTGCGGTTTCCCCACGACAGCATTTGCGCGCATGTCGCTCGGTAGAGCGGGTGAACGATCTTGCCACCCGAACTCGTTGAACGACCCTCGGACATTGTATTCCATAATGCGTAGTGCGCTCGGGTCCAATAGGTCCAGTGCAGGGGCAATAGTTCTGTACGCACGACCATCATAATTATTCTTTGTACTCTTGAGTGAGAACTCCAGGACAAGCAATAACTTGTCACCTGCTCTAAGGTAGAGCTTCGGAATGTCCATGGTGCGGAACCCAAATCGAATGACTCCTTCGCGGACCATGCCACGTACGGGGACTTGCCGTTTCAGTTTTCCGTCCTCGTCAACAATGATGTAGTAGAGTGTTGGATTCGACAGCTCGTTGAAATCGAGCATACGATTCTCCTGCCCGGTAATGGGTGCGTTGACGATGCGGTTTACCATAAAAATGGCAAACCGGATATCAACAGCGTCCGCATTCTGATCTTCCACCAACCATGTTCGGTACATGCGGACGGTTTCGTAGTCTTGGAGGTTTACGGCGGTAATCGTTGGCTCCGTGTTTGACTCGGGTACGTAGGGTTGGTCTGAAGTATCTAATCCGTACCATGCGGGGAGTAGCGTGACTATAGGCGCAAACTTACCTTCTGGGGGGTCTGGTACTGTTGCTCTCCTGATGCGCCCGCAATGAGCGTGGGGGAGAGAGGCGCACCCTCGGCAGTGCCGAAGTATATGTACAATGCAACTGTTGCTCCCACTAAGATTACCAACCATGCCCAGAAGACGATCTTTTCTCTCTTCATTTCTAATCTCCTTGTTTTCAATGATCAACCCCGTAAAACGGGGTTTTATAAGCTCTTTTTACATGATAGCATGTTTTTATATCTTTGTCAATCTTCCGCGTGAGGAGCTACAATGGAGTCATGCAGAAGCTCAAAATTGGGGTTTTGGCAGGATTAACTCTCCTCACCGCGCTTGTGTGGTATGCAGTCTGGCAGGAAGAGCAGAGGGGGCTCACCGTGGCTTTTTTGGATGTTGGGCAGGGCGATGCCGTTTATATAGAAGCTCCCAACGGCAATCAACTCCTTATCGACGGCGGGCGGGGGAGGGCAGTCCTGCGGGAGCTCGGCGCTGTAATGCCTCTCTATGACCGCAGCATTGATGTGGTGCTGGCTACACACCCTGACGCCGACCATATCGGCGGGCTCATCCCGATGCTGGAATCCTACCGCGTGGGCGCGGTGATTGAGTCCGGCAATGAGCGCGAGACGGCGGTGACTGTAGGTTTTGAAAGAGCCGTGGCGCAGGAGGGGGCACTGCGCGTTGCCGCGCGGCGCGGAATGCGCGTTGATCTCGGGGACGGCGCCGTGTTTACTATCCTGTATCCGGATAGGAACGTTGCACGAGTGGAATCAAACGAGGCGTCCATTGTGGGCCAGCTCCGCTACGGCAGTACCACCGTGCTCCTCACGGGCGATGCGCCCGCAAGTGTGGAGCGCATTCTTATTGCAAAGGACGGTAGCGGGCTACAGAGCACGGTGCTCAAGCCGGGTCACCACGGTTCGCGCAGCTCCTCTGTGCTGGAGTTCCTTGCCGCTGTTTCGCCGGAGCTCGCCGTTATCTCGGCGGGCACGGGCAACAGCTATGGGCATCCGCACACGGAGGTGCTTGCGCGCCTCGCACAATCAAAAATCCGTACCCTGCGTACGGATGTGGAGGGGAGAATTATATTGAAGAGCGATGGGCGGCGCTTGAGCGTGAGTGCAGAGAAGTAGTAAGGTGCTTTTTTGCCTTGAGACAGCGTGTGCAGATTTTGATTCTCCCGCCACTAGGCAGGCGTGCCCACTGTAGGTTCAAAAAAACACGCCGCTTGCCGGTCGGATTGTACTTAGTGGCGCGCACGCGGTTGGAGTAGCCTCCCGCAATGCGGCTCCCGCGCCCGCACAGTGGACAAACTTTCATAGGTGTTGAGTGGCCAAAAGGTATGGTATCATAAAGCTCCCCATTTGCAAGAAATATGTTTGAGACCCTATTCCTTATTCTCATCCTCATATTCTCGGTTGTTATCCATGAGGTTGCCCACGGCTACGCCGCAAGCGCCTTGGGCGATGATACCGCGCGCCACGCGGGCAGATTGACCCTCAATCCTTTAGCGCACCTTGACCCGGTGGGCTCGGTACTGGTGCCTCTCGTGCTCGCGCTCCTGCCCGGGGGGCTGATTCTCGGCTGGGCCAAGCCGGTTCCCTACAACCCTTACAACCTGCGCGCGCGGCGCTTCGGCCCTGCTATCGTTGCGCTCGCAGGGCCGCTCGCCAACATCTGCTTGGCGCTTTTGATGGTAGTCGCGGTGCGGCTCCTGCCCGTGGCGGGCATCGCGCTCTCGGAGGCGCTCTTTGCAGGCATCGCCTCCATTGTGCTTATTAACGTGGTGCTGGCGCTTTTTAATCTCATGCCCGTGCCGCCCCTCGACGGCTCCAAGGTGCTTTTCTCGCTCCTGCCGTACCGTTACCATTTTATAGAGGAGGCGCTGGAGCACTACTGGTTCATCTTCCTCCTCGCGGCGCTCCTCCTCTGGCCTTACCTCGCCAGTTTTGTCATCGCCCTCACCACACTCCTCTTGGAGGTCTAAACACCCCACCCCTTACCCCTCTCGCCCTTGGGGGAAGGAGCAGGGGGGTGGGGTTTTATAGACTCACCGTATTTTTGCGTAATAAAAAATCATATCACTTTTCTACGATCGTAGAATTTTGGTATGATTTTT
>Ga0076242_129_pt1 | contig 6046 bp, 6 predicted proteins | sample RifGroF1_FD_67708 | JGI IMG/M metagenome (GOLD analysis project Ga0076242, IMG submission 67708) | Parcubacteria bacterium GW2011_GWF1_52_5
TTTATATTTTTGAATATTTTAAACTGGATTCTGACTTATTTTATTACTTTTATAGTTGGAATGGCTGTGGGAGTAAATCTTAATTTTGTTTATTTTCTTGCGATATTGCCGATAAGCACAATAATAAGTTTAATCCCCATAACCATAAATGGATTAGGAACAAGAGAGGCGACTTCTTTCAGAAACATACTGTCCCTGATTCGCGGGTCGTCACTCTTCTCGTAATACATCGCGAGGAGGTCATCGTCAGTGACCCTTTCCCTTTTGAAGAAGCTGTCCTCACCATACATGATGATGAGAACCTTGAAGTTCTGGGCGGCAACATCGCCGCCGTTTTTGACCGTACCACTCCCGTGATACGCTTGTTCCACATTGAGGCATCCAGAGGCAAAGTGCTTCGCCTCTATTACCTGCAAGTTGGGAAGTGCGCTTGCAGCATGCGCTGCAAGCGACAACAAGACTACTACTACCTTTCTCATTTTTTCTCCTCCTCTATCTCTTTTATCGTAAGTCGCCGAGCAACTTTGTGTCAAAGAACCACCTTCCGCCGCTTTTGCAGCGTTATTGTATTATATCATAAGCATATTGCTTTGGCAAGCGTCCTGTGATTGACTTTATTATACAAACATGCTATAGTTAAAAAACCCTGATAGGGCTTGACGTTTTAGTTATTTATTAGTAGGGTCGGAAGGTCTACGGGGGTAGTTTAATATAGTAAGCAAATTAGTATGTATAAACAGATATTCGTAAGTTCGCTCATTGCCTTGGCGCTCATTGCTGTGAGTGTCGCACTCGTTGGGGCAAATTCTGCTCCCCGCTTTGCTTGGGCCGGAGAGGGCTTTTGTGGCGATGGTGTGGTAAATCAGCCAAATGAAGACTGCGATGGTGGTGAAGGATGCACTGACGGCTGTAAATCTGGCCCTTTCTGTGGCGATGGAGTTGTGAATCAACCCGATGAGCGATGTGATGGTGGCCCCAACTGTATTAGTGGCTGTAAACTCAAAGATGAGGGCAACGGTGACAATGGTGGTGGCGGAGGAGGTGGCGGAGGAGGTGGCGGTACGCCGATGTACGCCAAACTCTCTGTCGCGCAAAACGGTGCAGTACCGCAGGTACGTGCTGGCGCGAAGGTCAATGCCTCGCTTGTGGTGCGCAATATTGGCACTGCCACAGCAAATGACGTTGATCTCACCATGACGCTCCCCAGCCAGTTCATCTACGAGGGCAAGAATGCAGTCATCTCAACTTCAACGGCGTGGATTATCGCAGGCGATGACTTTGTGAGCCAAACCGGCAGTGCCATCACTTACCCGCGCCTCTGGCGTATTGGCAATCGGCCGAACGGAGATGTGGGAGTCATGAATGTCCCGCTCATTACTCTTGCGAATGCGCGCCCGGGGACCTATGAAATTCCCGTTGTTGCCCGCATCCCTAACGCACGCTCCAATGAACCTGAAGCAAAGGGAACTCTGAAGATTATTGTTACCGGCGCAAGTGCGGGAATTGCTCCTCGTCCGGTGGTGAGAACAGCCCCCAAGCAGATTGCCTCCGTTGCCAAGCCCAAAGCCGCGGCTCCTCAACCGAAAGCTCCTGAAAAAATCTGCATCACTGTTGATGAGTATCAGCGGCTCCTGGCCGCCTCAACGACCGCATCCTCACTTGATAATCTTACTGTCACCAAGCCGAACGTGCTTGCCGCGCTGGGAGACATCTTTGACCTCGGCACGGGGAGTCCCTGCTTCGGCCTCATTATCCTGCTCCTGATTATCCTTGCGATTGCGATTGCCATCCGGCTCATCTTCCACTACATGGATAGCGAGTCTGACGACGATACGCCATCCAATCAGACACCGCTGATACGGTAGAGGACTCCAACAAACAAAAAATCCGTCCGCCGTCGCAGACGGATTTTTTGTTGACTGAAGTCTGACTCCAGTCAGTTAAAAAGCGAGTCAACGATACGCTTCACGTCATTGCCATCTGCGCGGCCGCGGAGTTCCTTCATGACTGCACCGACAAGGATACCCGCCTTGCCTTTGTCGCTAATACCAAGCTCCGTCTTTTTTGCCTCGACTGCTTTTTTTATCTCTTCCGCTGGAACGCCGGCCGGCGCAAAGCTCTCTATATAGGCAAGCTCCGCCTCCTCACTCTCCACAAGGTCCTGCCGTCCACCGGCTACAAACTGCGCGATTGAATCCTTGCGAGTTTTGATCGCGCGCTTAATAACACGCAGTGCAAGCTCGTCGGAGACGGGGGAGTCCGGCGTTTTTTTCTCGGCGACGAGCTCATTGATAAAAGCCGCGAGGAGCGAGCGCAGGGCATTCAACTTCGGTTGGTTCTTCTCCCGCAGAGCCGACTTCGTTTCATTTTTAATGCGTTCCTGTATCATGGAGCCATTCTACACCGCTATGCGTTCAGAGAAAAGCACATTTGAGACTCTCTATCGGGCGCTCAATCCGCGCCAGCGCGAAGCGGTGGACGCTATTGAGGGGCCAGTCATCGTCATTGCCGGCCCGGGAACAGGCAAAACGCAGGTGCTTACTCTGCGAATTGCCAATATTTTAAAACGCACTGACGTGGGGCCGGAAGGAATACTCGCGCTTACCTTTACCAACTCAGGAGTTGCGGCAATGCGCGCGCGGCTTGCAGAGATCATCGGGAGCGCCGCCTACCGCGTAAACATTTACACCTTCCACGGATTTGCCAACGCTGTTATCCAGCGCTTCCCCGAATACTTTCCGCGCATTATTGGCTCGCACACGGCGGACCGCATTGATTCACTGCGCCTGGTGGAGCGCGCGGTGCTCGCGCGGCGCCTGAAGGCCATCAAACCATTTGGCAATCCCTTGTACTACGTAAGCTCCGTCGTCAAGGCGATAGAGACGCTCAAGCGCGAGAATATGTCTCCCTCCGCCTTTGCCGCACTCCTGCGCACAGTAGACCGCGCGGCGAATCCGAAAAAATATGAGCGCAACCGAGAGCTCGCGCTGGTCTACCGCGCCTATGAAGAGGCGCTTAAGCGCGAGCGACTCTATGATTATGGAGACATGATTATGGAGCTGGTGCGCGTGCTCGTGGCTGAACGCGAGCTCCTCCTCACTTTGGAGGAGGAGTACCAGTACATCTTGGCGGACGAGCACCAAGATGCGAACCAGGCGCAGAATACAATACTGGAGCTTCTCGGGAGCTTCCACGATGAACCCAACCTCTTTATCGTCGGCGATGAGAAGCAGGCAATCTACCAGTTCCAGGGAGCTTCGCTTCACAACTTTCTCTACTTCACCGCGCGTTTCCCCAACGCAAAAATCATTGAACTTTCAGAGAACTATCGCTCCACACAAAACATTCTTGACGCCGCGCACTCGCTTGCCCTCTCCGCCAAGGAGCGCTTGAGCCATGTGCGCCTCAAGGCGCAGAAGCAGCGCAGGCAGAAGGAGTCGGTCATCCTTGCACCGGTCCCGAGAAGCGGCGATGAACCGGACTATGTTGCTTCAGAGGTAGAAAAACTTATTGGAAAAGGCACGAACCCGGGAGATATTGCGATGCTCTACCGTGAGAACAGCGATATGCCGCCCTTTGCCGCAGCGCTTGCCGCACGGGGGATTCCCAGCGTTATTGGCTCGGAGACTGATGTACTGAAAACTCCTGCGCTTGCCGAGCTTCTCATCCTCATGCGCGGAGCCGTCCATATGGACGATGACAGAAAGCTTGCCGAGCTCCTATGCCTCCCGCTTACCGGAATACCTGCGCATCTGCGCTACATGCTCCTCGCGCGCGCCGCAGAGACACATATGTCGCTATACCTCGTGCTTGCGCGCGCCACCGAGCCCCCGGCGTGCGCCTTCTCGCGGAGGCTCTCGCATCTCAATGCCGTGTCACTCACGAGAATGCTGCCTGCGTCAATAGACTTTCTGGTAAACGAGAGCGGCTACCGCGAGGAGGTAATTGCCGGAGATGATCCTACGGGAACCATTCAAAAACTTGGAGATTTTTTCGCTGAAGTCAAGCGCTATAGCGCGCGGCATCCCGATCACAAACTTGCGGATTTTCTTGATTACTTGAGTGCTTTAGAGACGCACGGACTCTCTATCCCGGAGCGTGCAGAGGGAAGAGGGGGAGTACGACTCATGACCGCACACGGCTCCAAAGGGCTTGAGTTTGACTACGTGTTTATTGTGCGGGCCTTCCATGGGCATTTTGGAGGGCGCCGGGTACGTGAGCGCTTTGACCTGCCCATGCGCGGCAGTGCCTTACGCGAGGAGATCGGAGTGGATGACGAGCGACGGCTCTTCTATGTCGCGCTCACGCGCTCTCGGCGCCGAGTAACGGTGAGCTACAGTGTCTCTGACGATAACGGGGGAACCCTGCTCCCCTCGCAGTTTATTTCTGAAATTGACTCACGCCTTGTCAAACTTGCCAGCATACCAGAGAAGAAAGTTCCACAGGCGCTTACCTCTGTCTCGTACCAGATCGCGGCGCCGCGCCCTGTCCCGGACGCCGAGTACTTGAAGGCGCTCTTTTTTGAGCGCGGCTTCTCGGTCACGCACCTCAATAACTATCTCGCATGCCCATGGAAATACTTCTTTGTTAATCTCTTGCGCATCCCCGAGGCAAAGAGCAAACATCTCATCTACGGCTCTGCGATGCACGCAGCGCTCAAGGAGCTCTATGATCGCGGCTCAAGAGGGGAGCGAGTGAGCGCCGCGCGCATTATCCGCATTTTTGAAGAAAACATTGCGCGGGCGCCGCTCTCACCGCTGGAGCGAGAGGAGGCCTTGGGGAAGGGCAAGCGTTCTCTCTCCGGTTACATTGCACAGCATCGGGCGGGACTGCCCAAGGATATCCGCATCGAGTACGCGATACACGGAGTACCCTTCCCGCTTGAAGGCGAGAGTCATGTTGTGCGCTTAAACGGCATACTTGACCGCATAACGTTTGTAAGTGACGGCGTACTTGTAAGCGACTACAAAACCGGCGCGCACAAATCACGGAATGAAATAGTAGGTAAAACAAAGCGCGCTGACGGCAATTACTGGCGCCAGCTGGTGTTTTACAAGCTTCTCTTGGATGAGCAGGGGACATTTAAAATGCGGGAAGGGGAGATTGCTTTTGTAGAGCCGGATGAGAAGGGTCGCTACCGCACGGAGCGCTTTAGCGTTACGCCCGAGGATGTGAGTTTGCTCACGCGCACGATGCAGGAAGTGCTCCGCGCCATCGCCTCGCTCTCGTTCTGGGACCAAACCTGCTCCGACCCCGACTGCGAGTACTGCAGATTGGCAAAGGTGATAAAAAAATCTTGAAATGTCCAACATCGGAGGTTGGACAAAAATTTTTCAGCACTCCGCACGAGCAAAGAAAAAATATCCGCTAGAGGTTCAAGAGAACATAGCGGAAAGAATTAATGAGCCTCAATCCTCTTGCGGTAGAGACTCAAGAAATTTGGAAACTGTGAGTGTACGTTGTCGGGAATGGTATTGAGAGTGAATAATTTCACTTCCTCAAATTTGTGAGGCTCGCCGTTCTTAATTTTCGTTGGGTCAATGCGCACTTTAAAATCAAGCGCAATCCAATGTGTCGGGCTGCCTTGATGCTCTCGGTGCACATCGCGATACCCGAGGAATTCAAAATTAAGAACATTGGTAGAGTATTCCTCTTGAATTTCTTTACGGATAGTGTCTTTTATCGTATCTCCAAATTCAAGACCGCCACCGCCAATGTCCCAGCATCCATGTTCATCGCGAGTGTTGTTGTTACGCTTCGCCATAATGAAATTGCCTTTTCCATCATGGCAAAAATAGACAACACACCCCGACGTAATCAACGCCCTTTTTCATATTTTCGGTCATAGACAAGTCCTCCAATAAGTCAAAATCTCAAGGTTCTTAATGAAATTTAGCAGAAAATAATAAATTACAAGTAAAGTGAATGCGCGTGTTGAAGCGCAAAATACACAATTTTGCACTTTGCATTGTCATTTTCTTTGCCAATCAGCGGATTGATTTGTACATTTTTAATTACCTCGTATCTGTGAGCGAGAGAGCAAAGG
>Ga0076242_141_pt1 | contig 5086 bp, 8 predicted proteins | sample RifGroF1_FD_67708 | JGI IMG/M metagenome (GOLD analysis project Ga0076242, IMG submission 67708) | Parcubacteria bacterium GW2011_GWF1_52_5
TCCGATTCGCCCGATGACGCGTTCGGGAAAATAATGAGCTGGCCTGATGAGATGCTCCCGCTTGGCTATGAGTTACTCACCAATCAGGATATGGACGAGGCGCTCGGGCGTATTGAATCAAATCCTAAGGCCGCGAAGGAGGCGCTTGCGAAAGAAATCTTGGAATGGCTCTGGGAGGACGGCGCGGGGGCACGCGCACAAGAATCCTTTACTGAGAGATTCAGCAAGGGGAAAATTTCAGGGGAACTCCCCGTGGTTGAAGTGGAGCGCGGGACACTTCTTTCCGACGCTGTCATCAGCTCCGGTCTTGTAGAATCAAAATCACAGTGGCGACGCCTCGTGCGCGCGCACGCAGTGGAACTTGTCGGCGGAAAAACAATAGATAATCCGCTCTATCGCGCCGACAAAAACCTGCAGGTGCGGATCGGGAAGAGCCGCTTCCTGCAGGTTGTCATTCTCTAGAACTCCTCAATCCTCAACTCCATCCACACTTGACTCTATCTCGTCATCCTTATTCTCTTCCTCCTCATCTTCATCCTCCTCCTCTACACCATCCTTGAGAGGCTTCTCCTCCTCTCCTTCTTCAACATCTTTATCAAATTCGTCCATACGCATGCGCTATTAATTTTTAATAAGACCATTTTTTTGTACCATACTGTCTACCATTTGCAATGGAAAGGATGGTACGCGTGTGGATAAGTTAGCGCAGAGAGGGGAGCGCCGTCAAGCCGACTGCCACCGCATCGTACTCATCGTCATAGCGCCGCGCCTTTTCCATACGTAAGAGCGCGCGCACCATTGACTCCACTTGGGCCTTCTCTGCGTTCCCGTACCCGGTCACGGCGCGCTTAATCTCCTGTGGAGTGTACTCGCAGAAGAGGAGCCCATGCTGTGCAGAGAGGTAGCGGATGATGCCGCGCAGTTCAGCAACGGCAATTCCTGTTTTTTGATTGCGGGTAAAAAAAATTTTTTCGCAGGCGATCGCCTGCGGATGCCACACAGTAATGAGCGCTTCTATACGCGTGCCGAGCTCGAGGAAGCGCGTACCCAGCTCCCCTTTTTCGGGAATGATACAGTTTGAGTAGAGCAATGTTTCTTTGTGCTCCCTGCGTTCAACAACCGCAACTCCACAGCGGTCATACCCCGGGTCAATGCCAAGCACTCGTCGGGCCGTCTCAACTCTTTTCTGCATTTGAAAAAATACTTTTCACGTCCGCGTGCTCGTCAAGCGCGTCAATAAGGAGCTCTAGTGCGCGTTGGTCTGCCTCATTCACTTTCGTTAATACCTTCGGTACCCATGTGTCGCCACTTCTGACGAATGCCCACTCCGCGCTCCCCGGGCTCGCGAGCGAAGCGTCGTGTATACCAAGGAGATGGCGGAGCTCTGCCGCAGTGCGGTTTTTATTGTCCGTCATCCCTACAATAATCAGTGCGGTTCCGCCTGGGCCATAGACCTCATAGCTGACCTCTTCATATGACTCGTTTCCCGCCCCACCACCTCGGAGTGTTGCGCGCTCAATGTTCTCTGCTGGCATGTTTGCCGCGCGCGCTTTCTCAATGGCCGCTCGCAGGCGCGCGCTCCCACGGTTTCCGTTCACTGCCCGCGCCTCCATCGCGATGGCTCTCGCGTGCATGGAAAATACCGTGCTCTTTTTGGCATCCTCCGATGCTTTCTTATTTTTTATCTGCGACCATTTATTGTGCCCTGACATACGCGTTAGAGTAAGGTTTTTTGATGGGGGTCCGCCGCAAGCCCGCCTGCCGGCGAGGCAGGCGGGTATCCCAAATGCTCATAGGCAAGAGGGGTGACCGTCCGTCCGCGCGGTGTGCGCTCCAGGAGTCCGAGCTGGATCAGGTACGGTTCGTTAATGTCTTCAATGGTTGACTCTTCTTCGGAGAGTGCGGTGGCAATCGTCCCCACTCCCACCGGCCCGCCGTGGAACTTATCAATAATAATCGAGAGGATGTGTCGATCCACTGACGAGAGGCCAAGCTCGTCTATCTCCAAGAGTGTAAGCGCCTCGCGCACGGTCTCGCGGTTAAGCGGGCGTTGCTTAACCTGGGCAAAATCACGGGCGCGCTTCAGGTACTGATTAGCAATGCGGGGGGTAAAGCGGCTCCTGCGCGCGATTTCGGCAATGGCGCTCTCTTCAATCGGCACCGACAGGATATGCGCGGAGCGCTCTACTATGAGCCCGATTTCTTCTTCAGAATAGAATTCAAGCCGGAACGTCCCTCCGCCGAAGCGCGAGCGCAGGGGCGCGGAGAGAAGCGAAATGCGCGTCGTCGCGGCAATGAGTGTGAAGGGGGGGAGCGGGAGCTGTATACTGCGCGCTCCCGGCCCCTTACCGATGATGATGTTGAGCATTCCTGATTCCATTGCCGGGTAGAGTACCTCTTCTATGAGCTTGTTGAGTCGGTGCGCCTCATCTATGAAGAGGATATCGCCGGGCGAGAGATTGGTGAGTATGGATGCCACGTCGCCGACCTTCTCAATGGCCGGGCCAGACGTCGTTTTAATCTGCGCGCCCATCTCGTGGGCAATGAGGTAGGCAAGCGTTGTCTTCCCGAGCCCTGGAGGTCCGTAGAAAAGGAGGTGTTCCGGCGGATGGGCGCGTTCCCGCGCCGCCGAGAGGAGGATGTGGAGGTTAGCCTTAATGTGATCCTGCCCGATATATTCCTCCCAAGTGCTGGGGCGCAGGGAACTGTCCAGATAATACTCGTTTTCAGGCTTACTTGACATGTAATATAATATATGCTAGTGTCTGATTTGGTGAGTTTAGAAATCTCTAAGCAATCGGGGCGTAAGCCTATGGGTAGCAGTGCGGAGACGTTGTGGTTGTTCCGTTTAGTCGGGGCGGCTGTAACCATCCCCGTGCTCCTGCCTGCCTTCTTGGAGTTCCAAGAAGGATTGTTTAGAGATTTCTGGATTTACTCTACACAAACTCTGCGTGAAGGTCTATCACGCGCCCCAGTTCCTCAATGGAAGTCTCTCCGCGGAGCACCTTAATGATTCCATCCTCCCTCATTGAGAGGATATGTTGCGGTAGCGCCGCAACTGTAATCTCGCGTTCACTCGGATTCTTTACTGTTGCCTCGGTTATCGCGGCGTCTACCATGAGCGCCTCAAAGATGCCCACACGCCCGCGATAGCCGGTTTCGCCGCACGAGGCGCAGCTCCCTGGTTTGTAGTAGCGGTTTGCGGGCGGGGGAGCAAGCTCCGGACGGTGCTTCGTCCCCACTGATGATTGCTTCCTGGCGGCATTCACTACAGAGTGTCCGCACGAGGCGCTGGGCAATAGAGATGGTAAGCGCCGAACCCAAGACTTTGGGATTTACTCCCAAGTCTATGAGGCGAGGGATGGTCCCCGCGGCGTTGTTGGTGTGGAGCGTGCTGAAGACAAGATGCCCCGTGAGCGCCGCGTTGACAGCAACCTCGGCGGTTTCTTTATCTCTAATTTCACCCACCATAATAATGTCCGGATCCTGTCGCAAGGCGCTCCGAAGTCCTTCCAAGAACGTATATCCCTTGCCCTCCTCAATCTGTGTTTGATTGATTCCCTCCATATGGTACTCAATAGGGTCCTCAATCGTGATTATTTTATTGCCCGTGTTTGAGACGCGGCGCAGAAATGCGTAGAGCGTGGTGGTTTTACCACTGCCTGTGGGGCCGGTGAGGAGTATCATCCCGTTTGGCTTTGCAAGCTCGGCCTCAAAGATTTTTTGCAGTTCCTCTTCAACGCCGAGCTTCTCTAAGGTAAGCGCAATAGTTTCGGGATTGAGAATGCGCATCACCACCGACTCGCCGTAAGCCCCGGGGATGACCGAGGAGCGGATCTCAATCGGAGAGCCTTTGATTTTAATGCTGAAGCGTCCGTCCTGCGCGGCGCTCGTAACATTGAGCTTCATTGCAGAAACAAGTTTGAGACGCATTAGGAGGGGGTGAGAAGTTTTTGCGCTCAACTCCGCTGCATCTGCCAGCACGCCATCAAGCCGGTAGCGGATGCGCACGGATGATTCTCTCGGCTCCAGGTGAATGTCCGACGAGGAGAGTGCGAGCGCTCCGGCGAGCATAATTTCCACCAGCCGCGAGATGCCCTTCCCCGAGCGGACGGATGCCTCTTCATCAGTGATGGCCTGTTTTATCTCGGCGAGTGTGGTGAACGAGTCAAGGTACTTGACAATGTCCTCGTCGGAAATAGCAATAACGCCGGCGTGGGTCTGCGAGCTAGCAGCAATGTCGGCGTAGTGTCCCCATGCTCGCTCCAAACTTGCCTTGGACGCCACGTAGAGCGTGGTAGAGAATCCTTTTCCCGCAAAATCATCTATAATTGCCTTTACTTCCGGTGACTCTGGCGAGGCGACGGCAATGTCTAAGAGCTTCCCTGTTGCGCGGAAACAGGCAAGCGAGGCTTTGCGAGCGTCAGTTTCGTGGATGATACCGAGCGCGTCAGTGTTGATGGCAATCTTTGAGAGGTCCATATAAGGGAGCCCAACCTTGGCCGCAATAATCTCGGCAAAATCCTCTTCCTCCTTTGCGCGCAGTTCCTTAATGCGGGCATCCTGCTTCTCTTCATCAAAATGAACCATGGCTCTATTGTAGCACCCGACGGAGCCCAAGCGAAGAGAGTAGATGGGCGTCTTAAAATATGCTAAAATACACCTATGAAATTTAGGCAGTCGCTCTTTTGGGACGCGAATCCGGAGAAATTGGATCCAGAACGAAATGCTCAATATATCATTGAACGAATTTTAGATTTTGGCCGCGATGATGAGGTTCGGTGGTTGAAACAGCAGTACGATTCCGCCCGCATCAAAAAAGCCGTTGAGAAATCGCGCAGCTTGAGGCCAGATACAAAAAAATTATGGACGCTGATACTTCAAAAAACGTAGCGCTTCACTTTGAGACAGTACCCGAGGCGACGCGAAAGGCGTTTGAGTATCTTTCACAACAACAGTGGCTCGTTGAGGGAGGGTGGTATCTTGCAGTAAATTAGCACTCTAATTGCACCACTCACGTTCTCAGAAATATGCGGTGCGGACTTTTGAATCCGAGTCGCTTGCGTGGTCGATCGTTCAGCCTCCG
>Ga0076242_119_pt1 | contig 1239 bp, 2 predicted proteins | sample RifGroF1_FD_67708 | JGI IMG/M metagenome (GOLD analysis project Ga0076242, IMG submission 67708) | Parcubacteria bacterium GW2011_GWF1_52_5
CAGGAGAGATACCCTCCCTTCCCACTTCCTGTTATAGGAAATATAAAGTAGATGTGTGAGGTAAGGGGTGTACCGTTGAAATCATCAGCATAAAGTACTGGCTTAAAGCCTGGTGCGCCAGAATCCCAGTCACCACATGGTACAGCGCCATCAGAGAAAACAGGATTATCATTTGTTAAAATTGATGCCCGGCATTTTTTTGGCGAATTATCTAACGGATTCGTCATCTCATTGCCGTCAACAATTGACACGGTGAGACATTTGAATACCGGTCTATGATTTTTAATCACAGCTGGATTATCATAATTATCCCAGAATCGAGCGCAGGATAAGCCTGAATCAGCGGCATAGTAGGCTTGGTATCCCTCAATGTCAAACCTGGATACTTTTAAGGAGCGCGCCACTATTGAGCTCATCAATATGACCGCGAGGCTAACGATCATGGTCACCATGATTGCATAGTAGAGCGCAATTCCTTTGGATTTAATATACATATGACCTGTAAAAGAATGTTGTAATTTCAGGTATTTTTACTTCCTTTCCCTTTTCAGACCAGTACACATTTGCACGAATCCGAGCTCCTTCTGCAACCTGTCGAGTTGCATCCAGATCCACTTTCTCAAAAGAAATTACCCGCCTAAACTTTGTCGTGGTCAAGCTTGAATTGCCCTGGATGTAACGAGGAGAAGTGTCTTGGTACACCGTGCAGTCATCTATACCGGAAGCTGCTACATTAACTGTGCAGAACTGCTCACTAAAGATGCTCCAGTCTCCACCTCCAGTTGGCTGGTAGATAGGAGTGCAAGGACCTTGAGCATCAGAAGAAACGCAACCATTACTGATGCTACCGCTCTCTGTCCAAATTACACAGCCCTCTTTGTGGTCGCTTGCATTAAACGCACATTCATTTATATCGTCACCTATGAGAATCCCCTCACCTTTGCTTAACACAAGGTTCTGTTTTAATTTTGCTATCCCCATTTCAAGGCCATCTTGCGCAAGATAGTAGGCTGTTGTCTCATCACTTGCGCGGCGAATAGCGCCGAGATTTGTTGAAAATATATACAATGGCCCGATAATTCCTATGAGCAATATTGCGATCGCAACAAGGGTTTCAATTAGTGTAAAACCGGAATTAGTTTTTATGTTTTCAAAAGTAGTCTTTACCATCGTGTTGTGATACTTGCCTGTATCGGCAGGCTAACTTTCTTCGAGCCGACCATCTTTGAAAGAACAAGG